>Ga0209091_10000391_pt1 | contig 42555 bp, 35 predicted proteins | sample ArcticOcean_MG_C_6_FD_187438 | JGI IMG/M metagenome (GOLD analysis project Ga0209091, IMG submission 187438) | Marine microbial communities from western Arctic Ocean - ArcticOcean_MG_CB8_128 (SPAdes) (version 2) | ecosystem: Environmental > Aquatic > Marine > Oceanic | place: Arctic Ocean...
AAAAAAATTAATTAAAAAAAAAGACTTGATTTTTAAACTTAGTTTTGGCATACTTTCATTATGGACAAGTAGCTCAGTTGGATAGAGTATGTGGCTACGAACTACAGTGTCGGGGGTTCGAGTCCCTCCTTGTCTGTAGTACAGTTGAATGTTTTTCATTCAACGGTTATCATTTTTAACACATAACAAACGATATAGATCAGTTTACAGACCAAGATCATGTAGAGCTCCTGGAAAAATTTGAATCTCTTTCAAAGTGAATTCTGATAGTTGAGAGCAAAAATTCAGTTTTAATGTATAGAAACACGTTATTGGAAAAAAAGACGCTTTTATTATGGATGTGCGGGAGCGTTTTTTAAAGTGCCACAAAGATTACATCTCCAAGTCTCGTGCTTCAGGGGAAGCAATTCGCAAAGATTGTAATAGTCAGAGAATCAATCTGACCGAGTACAACACCGATACCTGGTGGGATTATTCCGACGCTCTTCTTACGATCAACGAATATCTATTCATTGAAACTTGTACTATTTACAAAATCTTTAGAGACACTCTTACTGAGTGTCGGACATTAGGCTATACAATCAATGACTGTAAATTAGCTTTATTAGATCTTAAAGCACGTTTAGCAAACCTTTCCGTTTTAACAGAGCCTCGTGCTAAAAATAAAGTCAAGGAAAGTGATAAGGCACTGGGTTTTAGCATTCTTCTTCTTCGTAGGACACCTTTGGCACGCAGGTCGTGCACGTGCAGCTGCTGCAGGGTTCGAAAAAGGAATCGATCGTGATACTGAGCCAGTGCTTTCAATGCGTCCACTTGATTAATCAAGTAAACGTAGTAAATCACTAGAATTTTCTTTTTATTTATTTTAAATCGCAAGTGAGTTCTAGTGTACTTTTGGGCCCTTTTATAGGGCCCAAAAGTCTGGTACCCTTAAGTTTTTTTGATTTGAGGGGACATGGTAAATTAACATGAATAAACCATACTTACCCCAGATAAAGAAGAGCCAAAAAAGTACGAAAAGTGGGTCAACAAAAAACAACGTATTTTTGTTTTGCAACGAGAAAATAAACGTCTTTGAGACGCTCAGAAAGCAGACAACGACTTAATTGATTCTTTTTACCAGGATGCAACTGAACAAGCTACTCGTAGCACACGGTTAGTCTTAGAGATTAGCGAGTCGCAAAGGGATGAGGGGGAATTATTTTCCTTACAGTATCAGTTTCAAGCGCTTCAAATGAAAATTGAGAACCTTCGTTATGCCAATGCACTGGAACAGAAGCTCGCTATATTAGAGAAAAGATGCACAGGCTTCGTGGAGAAAATCGAATTTTGAAAAAACAAAATCTGGAATTGAGAATAGAAATTTCAAAATTAAGGCGGACACTAATGAGTAGTTTCAATGCGTCCACTTGATTAATCAAGTGGACGTAGTCAATCATTAGGATTCTCTTTATATTTAATACGAAGAGAATTTTAGTGTATTCTCGGGTTCGTTTACAGGACTCAGAGTGCCCAAATATATATATAAAATAAAATGTAGTTATTTTTTGATAATACAACATAATTACATTTTATTTTGTTGCAGGTACATTATTTTAGGGGACGACCTATGCCCAATTCAAACACTTCAACGGAACAGGTCCTTAACTGTGATCGTTTCTATACTTCTGCAAACGCACAGATTTTTTCATACAAAAAAAAATAAATGTAGCTACACTTGCCACTTCTGATCAATCCTTTTGGAAACTGCCAACAATCCTCATAGCGATGGTTGTTGTCGTTGAAACGGGATGTAATGGGTTCAACTTACCGTCGCCAACATATTTTATTTGGAGCTTTTTTGCCTGCAAAATATCTCCAAAGAGTCACCAATTGGAGAGAATACAGGAGTAAACCACGTAGCTCAGGTCGCAATGGCTCCGCCTAAATTAATGGTTGAGCAGCTTAAGCCAACTAAATCTGTTGTGCAGATTGCTTCCATTTTGGTTGACACGACTGCACCTGCATTTACTGTCCTAATCTCACCGTGGTAAATGTTTTTTCTTCCGTGTAATTTTACACGGAGGAAATAAGTAACTATTGCATTAACGTTATATATATATATAACGCTAATGCAGTGAATTTGCAGTGTGAAAGAGGCAGACAGCCATTGTTTTTAAGAGGTCACGCTATACTGGTATATGGAAGCATTAGTTTTTCTAATCTTCTCAAACACATCAAGGAGAGTTTGATCCTGGCTCAGAAGGAACGCTGGCAGCGTGCATAACACATGCAAGTCGAACGATGAAGGAGTCTTCGGACTGCGGAAGAGTGGCGAACGGGTGAGGAACACGTAAGAATCTGCCCCTCGGTCGGGGACAACTCTTGGAAACGAGAGCTAATACCCGATACGCTGTGGAGTGAAAGAATTTCGCCGAGGGATGATCTTGCGTCTGATTAGCTAGTTGGTGTGGTAACTGCACACCAAGGCGACGATCAGTAGCTGGTCTGAGAGGATGGACAGCCACATTGGAACTGAGACACGGTCCAAACTCCTACGGGAGGCAGCAGTGGGGAATTTTCCGCAATGGACGAAAGTCTGACGGAGCGACGCTGCGTGAAGGATGACGGCCCGCGGGTTGTAAACTTCTTTTCTCGAAGAAGAAACAAATGACGGTATTCGAGGAATAAGCATCGGCTAACTCCGTGCCAGCAGCCGCGGTAAGACGGAGGATGCAAGTGTTATTCGGAATGATTGGGCGTAAAGAGTCTGTAGGCTGTATAGAAAGTCTTTTGTTAAATTCCTCGGCTCAACCGAGATCAAGCAAAGGAAACTTCTATACTTGAGGGAAGTAGAGGTACAGGGAATTCCCGGTGGAGCGGTGAAATGCGTAGATATCGGGAGGAACACCAATATGGCGAAGGCACTGTACTGGGCTTTACCTGACGCTAAGAGACGAAAGCTAAAGGAGTGATTAGGATTAGATACCCTAGTAATTTTAGCCGTAAACGATGGAAACTCACTGCCGAGCGAAATACAACGAGCGGTGGTCAAGCTAACGCGTGAAGTTTCCCGCCTGGGGATTACGCTTGCAAAAGTGAAACTCAAAGGAATTGACGGGGACCCGCACAAGCGGTGGAGTATGTGGTTTAATTCGATGCTACACGAAGAACCTTACCAGGGTTTGAAATCATTTCAAAACTCCTTGAAAGAGGAGCCTCCTTCGGGATGGAATGACAGGTGGTGCATGGCTGTCGTCAGCTCGTGTTGTGAAATGTCGAGTTAAGTCTCGTAACGAGCGCAACCCATGTCTCTTGTTGCTCACTGAGTGCTTAAGAGAGACTGCCGACCAACATCGGAGGAAGGTGTGGATGATGTCAAGTCAGCATGCCCCTTACATCCTGGGCTACACACGTACTACAATGGTAAGGACAATGAGCTGCGATCCTGCGAAGGCTAGCCAATCTCAAAAACCTTATCTCAGTTCGGATTGCACTCTGCAACTCGAGTGCATGAAGGTGGAATCGCTAGTAATCGCTGGTCAGCTATACAGCGGTGAATACGTTCCCGGGTCTTGTACACACTGCCCGTCACACCATGGAAGTCGACTCTTCCCTAAGTCGTTACTCGAACCCATTGGGACGAGGATGCCGAAGGCAGGGTTGGTGACTAGGGTGAAGTCGTAACAAGGTAGCCGTACTGGAAGGTGTGGCTGGAATACCTCCTTTTTAAAGATGAATTAAGCGCGCATTTCTCTGCACTGTTGGCTTGCCACTGTATTTAGGAGAAATGCACCACGCTACGGGCTATTAGCTCAGGTGGTTAGAGCGCACCCCTGATAAGGGTGAGGTCTCTGGTTCAAGTCCAGAATAGCCCATGGCACGGGGGTATAGCTCAGTTGGTAGAGCGCTGCCTTTGCAAGGCAGACGCCAGCGGTTCGAGTCCGCTTACCTCCAGCCAAGCCTAAGTGTTTTACTTGGGCATATCAGAATTGCGGTTATTTCAATACACAAAACAAAATCAATCAATAAAGGGCATATGGTGGAGACCTAGGGACCTAGAGCCGATGAAGGGCGTGACAACCGACGATATGCCTCGGGGAGCAGGACGTATGCACTGATCCGAGGATTCCCGAATGGGGCAACCCAATGCATTCCTTCTTGAATTCATAGAGAAGAGAAAGACAACTTAGTGAACTGAAACATCTTAGTAGCTAAAGGAAAAGAAAGCAAAAGCGATTCCCAAAGTAGCGGCGAGCGGAATGGGAACAGCCTAAAAGGACTTTAACAGTAATGTAAAGACCAGGTCATGGGACCAAACATATGGCATTGTATGGAATGAGAAACGAAACAGCTGAAACCTGTACCATAGATGGTGAAAGTCCAGTCGTTGAATCACTACCAACTCCAGCCGTTTGGCTCCCGAGTAGTATGGGACACGTGAAATCCCGTATGAATTTGCGAGGACCACCTCGTAAGGCTAAATACTCCTAGGTCACCGATAGCGAATAGTACCGCGAGGGAAAGGTGAAAAGAACCCCTTTACGGGGAGTGAAATAGAACATGAAACCGTATGCTTACAATTTGTGGGAGGATGAACACATCTGACCGCATGCCTGTTGAAGAATGAGCTGGCGACTTAGAAGAAGTGGCAGGTTAAGATTTTCCATCGAAGCCAAAGCGAAAGCATGTCTGATAAGGGCTCTCGTCCCTTCTTCTAGACCCGAACCCAGGTGATCTAACCATGACCAGAATGAAGCTTTGGTGATACGAAGTGGAGGTTCGAACCGACCGATGTTGAAAAATCGACGGATGAGTTGTGGTTAGGGGTGAAATGCCAATCGAACTTGGAGCTAGCTGGTTCTCCTCGAAATGCGTTGAGGCGCAGCGGTTGATTATGGACTTCTAGGGGGTAAAGCGCTGTCTCGGTGCGGGCTGCGAAAGCGGTACTAATCTGTTGCAAACTCGGAATACCTAGAATGTTTTCAATCAGCCAGTGAGACTGCGGGGGATAAGCTCCGTAGTCAAAAGGGAAACAGCCCAGACCACCAGCTAAGGCTCCTAAATAAAAGCTAAGTGGCAAAGGAGGTGAAAGTGCAGTGACAATCAGGAGGTTTGCCTAGAAGCAGCCACCCTCTAAGGAGTGCGTAATAGCTCACTGATCAAGCGCTTTTGCGCCGAAAATGACCGGAACTAAGTTTTTTGCCGAAGCTGTGGCTACATCACACAGATGATGTAGGGTAGAGGAGCGTTCCGCCCAGGGGGAAGCCAAGCGCGTAAGCCGCGGTGGACAGGGCGGAAGTGAGAATGTCAGCTTGAGTAACGCAAACATTGGTGAGAATCCAGTGCCCCGAAAACTCAAGGGTTCCTGCGCAAGGCTCGTCCGCGCAGGGTCAGTCAGGACCTAAGGTGAGGCCGAAAGGCGTAATTGATGGCAAGAAGGTTTATATTCCTTCACTAGTCTAGGCTTAGTCCTGAGGGACGAACAAATAACACTCGGCACAATGGCCTTCCATGGTAGGAAGGGTCAAACCATTGTTGTTTGATGGTATTTTTTCCAAGAAAAGCTCATTCGACTTTGAGTCTAGACTACCTGTACCGTAAACCGACACAGGTGAGTGGGTTGAATAAACTAAGGGGAGCGAGATAACTCTCTCTAAGGAACTCGGCAAATTGGCTCTGTACCTTCGGAAGAAAGAGTGCCCCTCAGGGGGCCGCAGTGAAGAGATCCAGGCGACTGTTTACCAAAAACACAGGTCTCCGCAAAGTCGTAAGACGACGTATGGGGGCTGACACCTGCCCAGTGCCAGAAGGTTAAAGAAGTTGGTCAATCTATGATGAAGCTAACGACTGAAGCCCTGGTGAACGGCGGCAGTAACTATAACTGTCCTAAGGTAGCGAAATTCCTTGTCGGGTAAGTTCCGACCCGCACGAAAGGTGTAACGATCTGGATACTGTCTCAGAGAGAGACTCGGTGAAATAAAACTATCTGTGAAGATGCGGATTACCTGCACACGGACAGAAAGACCCTATGAAGCTTTACTGTAACCTGGAATTGCTCTCAAGCTTATCTTGCGCAGCTTAGGTGGGAGGCTATGAACCTTTTCTTCTGGGAAGAGGGGAGCCATCAGTGAGATACCACTCTTGGTAAGCTAGAGCGCTCAGTCTTCACCGTCATCCGGTAAGACGACAGTTTCAGGCGGGCAGTTTGACTGGGGCAGTCACCTCCCAAAAGGTAATGGAGGTGTGCAAAGGTTCCCTCAGGCTGGACGGAAATCAGCCATAGAGTGTAAAAGCAAAAGGGAGCTTGACTGCGAGACTGACATGTCAAGCAGAGACGAAAGTCGGCTTTAGTGATCCGACGGTGCTGTGTGGAAAGGCCGTCGCTCAACGGATAAAAGTTACTCTAGGGATAACAGGCTAATCTCCCCCAAGAGTTCACATCGACGGGGAGGTTTGGCACCTCGATGTCGGCTCGTCGCATCCTGGAGCGGAAGTACGTTCCAAGGGTTGGGCTGTTCGCCCATAGAAAGCGGCACGCGAGCTGGGTTCAGAACGTCGTGAGACAGTTTGGTCCATATCCTGTGTAGGCGTTTAGAGCATTGAAAGGATCTCCCCTTTGTACGAGAGGACCAGGTGGGGACAGACCGCTAGTGTACCAGTTATCCCACCAGGGGTAAACGCTGGGTAGCTATGTCTGGAGTAAATAACTGCTGAAAGCATATAAGTAGGAAGTTCACCTTAAGATGAGTGCTCTTTTGTCTCAACCGTTCAGTTTTACTGACAAATGAAAGACAAGGAAGGTCACGGCAAGACGAGCCGTTTGATAGGCATGAAGTAGAAGTGCAGTAATGCATTCTGAAGCTGACATGTGCTAATAGACCGAGGGATTTGATTTTGTATACCATAAGCAAGACTTGCTAGAACTTTCTAGGAAGCAATTGAGCTACTTTGTATAACAGAGTAGTTCTTTTTCTTGGTGTCTTCGTCGAGGTCGAGACACAGCATCCCTTTCCGAACTGCGTGGTGAAAGGCCTTTGAGATAACGATAGGATACGGGTAGCTGTTTCTGAAAACATATCGATGCCAAGAAAGATTTTAGTAGGATTTTTTATTCCTAAAGATGGGGAATTTTTCCCCATCATTAAAATGATAACTTTATAGATTTTATATTTATTCTTTTCATACAACAGTTTCATTCTGTTTATTGCATTTTTATACAGTGTTCTCAATCAATCTATTTATTTAAATAGACTTCTCCTACCTATTTCTAATAGATGTTTTTAATCTTTTTTCTCACTTGTATTCTCTTAGTATGGTATACTAAAAGTAACAGGTCTAAAATTTTTAGATTGTGTAACTCTTTATAACTATTTATTTCTTCTTTATTATGACTGCAACTTTAGAGCGTCGCGAAAGCGCAACAGTATGGGGACGTTTTTGTTCATGGATTACATCAACTGAGAACCGTCTTTACATCGGTTGGTTCGGTGTATTAATGATTCCTACTTTACTTACAGCGACTTCTGTATTCATCGTAGCATTTATTGCTGCCCCTCCTGTAGATATCGACGGTATCCGTGAGCCAGTTTCTGGATCACTTATGTACGGAAACAACATCATCTCTGGTGCTGTAATTCCTACATCAAACGCGATCGGTCTTCACTTCTACCCAATCTGGGAAGCAGCTTCTCTTGATGAGTGGCTTTACAACGGTGGTCCTTACCAACTTATCGTTTGTCACTTCTTCATCGGAATTTGTTGTTACATGGGTCGTGAGTGGGAACTTTCTTTCCGTTTAGGAATGCGTCCTTGGATCGCAGTAGCTTACTCTGCTCCAGTAGCAGCAGCAGCAGCTGTATTCATCGTATACCCAATCGGTCAGGGTTCTTTCTCTGATGGAATGCCTCTTGGTATTTCTGGTACTTTCAACTTCATGATCGTATTCCAGGCTGAGCACAACATCCTTATGCACCCATTCCACATGCTTGGTGTTGCTGGTGTTTTCGGTGGTTCACTTTTCTCTGCTATGCACGGTTCACTCGTAACTTCATCTCTCATCCGTGAGACTACTGAAAACGAATCTGCAAACGCTGGATACAAGTTCGGACAAGAAGAAGAGACTTACAACATCGTAGCTGCACACGGTTACTTCGGACGTTTAATCTTCCAATACGCTTCATTCAACAACTCACGTTCACTTCACTTCTTCCTCGCAATCTGGCCTGTAATGGGAATCTGGTTCACTGCTATGGGTATCTCAACTATGGCTTTCAACCTTAACGGTTTCAACTTCAACCAGTCTGTAGTAGATTCAAACGGACGTGTAATTAACACATGGGCTGATATCGTAAACCGTGCTAACCTCGGTATGGAAGTAATGCACGAGCGTAACGCTCACAACTTCCCACTTGACCTTGCATCTGTAGAAGCTCCTTCTATCAACGCATAATCTAGTTTAGATCCTTCTTTCTAAAAGAAAGAATGTCTTTCCCTGGGTTCCTTTTTGGAACCCAGGGAGTCTTTTATGTATTTTATTATATGGATAGTTTTAAACGCTTCGAAAATCTTTTAACTGAAAAAAACCGGACTTTATAGACCTATTTTTTTAACACAAGTACTAGACGATCAGACGTATTTAATTGCTGAACGTATGCAAAGCATTCGGTTACGCTGCAAAATGGTTAATTTAGATTTCCGTGGAATTCAGGAGATGCTTAAGGCTAAGCTTAAAGCCAAGGTGAGTGGGAGTGTAGATATTAATTGGCGAGTTGAAGAGGCAAAACACTGGCTAAGCACGGTACTTTCAAAATTATGGAGACATCTTTGAATGACTCTCAACTTATTCAAGAACGCCAAGAAGCGGAAAAGTTAGTTGCGGAAGTAGCAGCCGATTTTGAAGCCTTTTTAGAGGGCTTGTGAGGCAAATGCTATATACAGGTTGGAATGCTGTTTGTCTACCAATCCAACTTGTCTCTCTCTTGACGGTATTCCGAAGGAGAGCAAATAAAATTGTTTACCAAACATAACAGATAAGATAAGACATAATGAAAAAAGAGATTACTTGCGCACAATACACGGCACCCCCATAATGTCGAAACCAGCCACGGTCAAAAAAGTAGCGCGTTACTGGATCTCGAAAAAGACGTTGTTGTGGAAGAAAAAATACAATGACAATTAAAAGTGTCATCGCTGTACTTTGTGGATTTGCTTCAGCCTGTTCTACAAAATCCAATACAAATTCTGTAAAGACTGGTACAAGATAAATAATCATTCCAGAAGTAAAAGTGACCATGATTTCCTGATTAAACTTATAAAAGATTTTACCAAGAAATGAGGTAGGTTTTTTACGTGGAGGGCGCGCAGGTTTTGGTGCTTTTTGTAAAGAAGCGTAATAATTAAAAATATCTCCCCACTCAGAAAGCTTGTCAATAATTTTAATAACTTCTTGAATGATACCAAAAATACCATCTTTACAAGATTCAATAAATAGAAGGCAACAGTCACCAAGCCAAAAAAGAACAGCAAAGACAAACTCTAAAAATTTTTGCATAGATGAATGGGGTATATGAGTAGAGTGCCTAAGGTCAGAGTTGCCTGTTATTTGATTTGTCTTTATGGGGTTTATTAGTTTGCCTTAAACCCATTATGAGACAATCATATACTATACGAATAAGGCACATATTTTTAGGTATTTCTATTACACTGTGAAATGTTATTAGCAAAGTGGAACATGAAGTGTACGTTGTACACTTCATTTCTACAAACATAAGTATCTTTATGACACAAAAGAGTTAAGAGCTCCAACTACGAATACTAAAAGGACCCAAAGGGCAGATCCCGATAATACAAGACCTTTTGATGATGCCCATCCTTCAGGTGAAGCAAGGAGTACTGGTACTCCAACAACAAGAGCTAATGAAAGTCCAATGAAAGCAAGAAGTGTAAGTTGGAAGATAACAAGCATAAAATCGATGTGCGTAAATGAAATGTATTAAAAAAAATACATTCTTTATTCAAAGCTTAATCTAAAAAGGATTTACGCAAGCTTAATAAAATTACCTTTTATTAGAGATGAGTTAAATCAAATTGAATGAAGAAGCCGGTTCGGTGTTATTTAATAAAACATCGAACTACTCATATATTAGCATTTTCATTACAATCTGCCTAGAATTGATTACTATTCCATCATAATTTTTTTAAAAAAGTTTTCTTTTATATTCTTCTATTCCTAGAGGATAAAATAAAAGAATATTTTCTCTCCTTATTAAAGTTTGGAGTTAAACCTGATAATTATTGTTTTAAAATAATTGGCTCGAACGGGGATTGAACCTGTGACCTTGGGATTATGAGTCCCCTGCTCTACCACTAAGCTATCGAGCCTTTATTCTATTTTAACGTAATGTTGTTTTTATTCAACCTTCTTTTTTTTTAGATAATTTTGCTGGCGCTTTTGTATGATATCTAATATACTAAAATTACCTTAAGCCTGGTTAGTAAACTACGCTTTAGTATATCTGCACTGATGGCAGAACGGTTAATGCAACGAGCTCATGACTCGTCATATTTCTCGGTTCGAATCCGGGTCAGTGTAATTTAATTAAAGCGCATTAAAACAATTTAAGAACAAGTAAACTAGCAGTATTATCTACACAGTATCCTAGCAAGTGGTATCATATATAAAAAATATGTTGTAATTACTTTGGTGTATACCAACAGTTTTTTTCATAGTGTGTTGTATAACACTTATTTTACTTGCTTATTTTATTGATTCCTGATGGAACCTAACGCTTATGATTGACTTCATTAAACGCGTGATTGTAACTCAAAAATCGACAACGCTTCTTGAGTCAGAGCGCTATACGTTTGATGTGAATGTACATCTTAAAAAGACCGACATCAAAGCCCTTGTAGAGGATCTTTATGGTGTCCAGGTTATTTCAGTGAACACACATCGTCTCCCCCGAAAGAAATCGGCATTTGGTGGTGTGCGCCCTCGAACAAAGCGCGCCATCATTCGATTAAAATCTGGAGACTCATTACCTATTTTTGATTAATATGGCTCTTCGTTTTTACAAAGCATATACTCCGGGAACACGTCACCGTTCAGTATCAGATTATACAGAATTAACTAAGACTCGCCCAGAAAAGTCTTTAACTAGCTCTTTGCACCGCGCAAAGGGGCGTAATAATCGTGGTGTAATTACCTGTCGCCACCGTGGTGGTGGGCACAAACGTTTATATCGTCAAATTGATTTCCGTCGTAATAAATACGACATGAGTGCTGAAGTGCAAACAATTGAATATGATCCAAACCGTAATTCTCGTATTGCACTTGTGCAATATGAAGATGGGGAAAAGCGTTATATTCTTCAACCAACTGGTTTAAAAGTTGGGGATAAAATTATTGCAAGTGCTGAAGCTCCAAACGCAATCGGGAATTCACTTCCTCTTGCTTCAATGCCATTAGGAGTGCAAATTCATAACATTGAAATGCACCCTAAGAAAGGTGGTCAACTTGTCCGTTCAGCGGGCGGTGTTGCTCAACTTGTGGCTAAAGAAGGGGATTTTGTAACCGTGCGTCTTCCATCTGGGGAAGTCCGCCTTTTAAACAATCAATGTTGGGCCACAATTGGCCAAGTTGGTAATAGTGAGGTAATGAACCTTTCTATTGGAAAAGCGGGTCGTTCACGTTGGCTTGGAAAACGTCCAAGCGTACGCGGAAGTGTAATGAACCCAGTGGATCACCCACATGGTGGTGGTGAAGGACGTTGCCCAGTGGGTCGTGCGCAGCCTTTAACACCGTGGGGGAAACCTGCACTTGGTCATAAGACCCGTGCACGTAAAAAGTATAGCGATAGTCTTATTCTTCGCCGAAGAAAAGTTTCATAAATCTTCTTATATCTTATGGCTCGTTCTCTTAAAAAAGGTCCTTTTGTAGCGCACAAACTTATGAAAAAGATTGAAGCGTTACATGCAAAAGGAGAAAAATCAGTTATTCAAACATGGTCCCGTGGATCTACTATTACACCGATCATGATTGGACACACAATTGCTGTGCACAATGGTCTTGAACACATTCCTGTGTTCGTGACAGATCAAATGGTTGGGCATAAATTAGGAGAATTTTCTCCAACACGTACATTTCGTGGTCATGTGAAAACTGACAAAAAATCTCGCCGTTAATTAACGTGCGTGGTGTTGATTTTGAATTAGAAAAATACTATGGGTCAAAAAGTTCATCCTCTTGGATTTCGAATTGGTGTTACTCAAACACACCGTTCGCAATGGTTTGCAAAACCAAAAGATTATGCCAACTTGGTTAAGGAAGATCTCATTATCCGTGATTATGTTGCTGCGAAGCTTTCAAATGCAAGTATTTCACGTGTTAATATTTCTCGCCAAGTCGATCGTATTGAGATCGAATTCTTTACAGCCCGCCCCAGTGCTCTTGTTGGTACAAAAGGGGAAGCCTTAGTAAAAGTGCGTGAAGCATTAAAGGCAAAACTTCCAGCGCATCGTAGTGTTGCATTATATGTAACAAAAACGGTACAACCTGAACTTGATGCTGTTTGTGTTGCAGAAAACATTGCAATGCAATTAGAAAAGCGTGCACCGTTTCGACGAGCAATTCGTCAAGCACTTCGAAGTGCTCAAAAAGCGGGTGCCGTAGGGATCAAAGTACAGATTGCTGGACGTTTAAATGGGGCTGAAATTGCACGAAGTGAATGGGCACGCGAAGGCCGTGTTCCATTACATACCATTCGTGCTGATATTGATTATGCCACAGCTCGTGCACAAACAATGTATGGGATTGTAGGTATTAAAGTCTGGGTCTGTAAGGGGGATAACAAATGCTAAGTCCAAAACGAACAAAATATCGTAAGCCTCACCGTGGGCGTTTAAAAGGTAAAGCTACGCGTGGAAACAAAATTGCTTTTGGTGATTTTGCGCTTCAAGCCCTTGAGCCCGGATGGATTACTTCACGTCAAATTGAAGCGGGTCGTCGTTCGATGAGTCGTTATGCTCGACGTGGTGGAAAACTTTGGATTCGCGTTTTCCCTGATAAATCTATTACAGCTCGTGCAGCTGAAACACGTATGGGAGCTGGAAAAGGAGCTCCTGATTATTGGGTTGCTGTGGTTAAACCAGGTAAAATCCTATATGAAATGCGTGGGGTATCTGAAGCAATTGCACGTTCATCAATGCGCATTGCAGCTTATAAAATGCCTGTAAAAACAAAATTCCTTATCCGTGAGGGGTTTGTTGCAGAATAATTTTTTTATTCCGTACCAATTAACTCGTTAAATTATTGTTTAATTCCCATGATTCAACCACAAACTTATCTTGAGGTTGCCGACAATAGCGGTGCACGTAAAATTATGTGTATTCGTGTTTTAAATCGGCAATATGGAAATATTGGTGATGTAATTCTTGCAGTTGTAAAAGAAGCATTACCGAATATGCCAGTAAAAAAATCTGATGTTGTTCGTGCTGTTGTAGTACGTACAGCTCACACAGTGCAACGTGAAAACGGGATGTCAATCCGTTTTGATGATAATGCCGCTGTGATTATTAATAAAGAAGGGAACCCACGTGGAACACGTGTTTTCGGACCAATTGCGCGCGAATTACGTGAACGTGATTTTATGAAAATTGTTTCCCTTGCCCCTGAGGTTCTTTAAGTTTTTTATCGCTTATGATTCAACGCCTTCATAATTTGTATTTAACAAAGGTGCGTACAACACTTACGGAGCAATTCCAGTATAAAAATACGCACCAAATCCCACACCTTGAAAAGATTGTAATCAATCGAGGTATTGGGGATGCTTCACAAAATGCTAAGCTTCTCGAATCATTATCGAGCGAGCTTACAGTATTAGCAGGACAAACACCTGTTGTGAAACTTTCAAAGAAAGCTATTGCCGGTTTCCAAATTCGTGAAGATATGCCTATTGGGCTTTCTGTAACGTTACGTGGTGAGCGCATGTATGCATTCTATGACCGACTCGTAAACCTTGCGCTTCCACGTATTCGTGATTTCCAAGGAATTAGTCCGAAAAGTTTTGATGGTCATGGGAATTTTAATCTTGGTTTAGATGAGCAATTAATGTTCCCTGAATTAAGTTATGATACTATTGATCAAATTCGTGGGATGGATATTGCCATTGTGACATCATCATCAAGTGATCAAGAAGGGCGCGCCCTTTTAAAAGAACTTGGGATGCCATTCCGAGAGAAAACAAACGCTCAGTAGAGGAACTGTTATGATTAATGACACAATTGCAGATATGCTTACGCGATTACGTAATGCGCATCTTGCAAATAAAACATCAGTTGTATTGCGTGCAACACGAGTAACACGCAATATTGCACAATTATTATTCCAAGAAGGTTTTCTTTCTAGTGTCGAACCAGAAATTAATGGAATGTTTGAAGTGACGTTAAAGCGTTCAGTAAAAACATTCCAACGTGTGAGCACACCTGGAGTTCGTATGTATGTAAATCATAAAGAACTTCCCCGTGTTTTAAACGGTATGGGTATTGCAATCATTTCAACGTCACAAGGAATTATGACTGAGAAAAAAGCACGTACTTTAGGAATTGGTGGTGAAGTACTTTGTTACCTTTGGTAATATATGGCTGATCGCGAACTTATTGAAATGGAAGGTACCGTGATGGAATCCCTTCCTAATGCAATGTTTCAAGTTGAACTTGAAAATGGTTTCCAAGTACTAGCCCATATTTCTGGAAAAATCCGACGAAACTCAATCAAAATCCTTTTAGGAGATCGTGTAACGGTTGAATTAACACCTTATGATCTAACAAAAGGTCGTATTACATACCGTTTACGAAATCGAGATAAAAATCAATAAGTGATTTTCCAATTAATCTAAAACCAGATTAGGTATACCCACCACATGCCTGTTAATATGGCTACTATTTGGGTTCATCTTTAGTTTGAGCCTTTTTTTTATTTTATATTTAGTAAATTTATACTATGGCTACTAAACAGCGTAAAGGCGTACAGAAAAAAGCCCGCCGAAAGGTGCAACGTGGCGTTGTACATATTTTAGCCACGTTTAACAATACATTGGTCACAATTAGTGACCGTTCTGGGATGGTGATTGCTTCATCATCTTCAGGAGCATGCGGATTCCGTGGTGCACGAAAAGGTACCCCATTTGCTGCTCAAACAGCGGCTGAAGAAGCTGCACGTAAATCACTCGACTATGGTCTAAAATATGTAGATGTGATGGTTAAAGGCCCAGGTGCTGGACGTGAAATGGCTATCCGTGCACTCCAACAACTTGGCTTAGGCGTTACGTTAATTCGTGATGTGACTCCATTACCTCATAATGGGTGTCGACCACCAAAGAAACGTCGTGTATAAGCACGATTTTGTCTTTGTTTCAGTAAGTCATTCATTTTTTGAAACAGAGAAAAACATATTTGATAAGATCATGCTCGTGTGTATCCACGACTACTTACAACCACTATGAATTTTATTGTTCCAAACTCATCGGCGAAGTTAGAGTGTGTTGAGTTCCGAGAAAATAACTCGCGTGAGCATTATGCCCGACTTGTTCTTGGACCAGTAGCACCAGGGCAGGGTGTTACACTTGGGAATACATTCCGACGTTTGTTGTTAAATGATTTACCAGGTGTAGCGATTACCGCAACAAAACTGAATCAAACAAGAACAGAGTTTACGACAATTCCTGGTATCCGAGAGTCAGTTGTAGAAATTTTCTTAAACTTGAGAGATATTGTTTTTTTTAATACATTTCCGGATGTATTAGCCCCTCAGGGTACAATTACAATTGATCCAACAGAAATTGATGTAAGTTCTGATAAAGTATTCTCTGCAAATCCAAGTGCAATGAAGGCATATAAACCACGTGTTATTTGTGCAGGTGACATGAAATTACCAGATGGTGTACAGTGCGTAGATCCAACACAACCAATTGCTACTTTAGTAAATGCTGAAACACCGTTTCATTTAACATTTATTCTTGAACAAGCGACTGGCTACCGTGTTTGGAAAAAACCAACACAACCTTATGGCACTGGTTTTCACCCTCCTCGACAAGTGGATAGTCCACAAATTGAAGAAGTAAAAACTGGTGTATTTCAACCAATTGATGGTAATTTCATGCCTGTAAAGGTTGTCAATTTTACTGTTCATGATGGACCACCACATGGGGAATACATTCATTTTGAAATTACAACAAATGGAAGTGTGCACCCTCATAATGCATTTAAACACGCTGGTGCGATTTTAACAGAAATTACACGTGCAACACTTCAAGACCCACGCCCAGTTGTTAGTATTGAGGAAGTTACAACGCCAGTTGACTCTCCTTCACAACAAATGGCATACTTTGAAAGTATTGCAATTGAACAACTAGAGCTCTCATTACGTGCGTATAATTGTTTAAAACGTGCACAAATTCTTACGTTGGCTGATTTAGCGAACGAATCTTATACCAGCCTATTAGCCTTACGTAACTTTGGGCAAAAATCAGCTGAAGAAGTCACAAAAGCTTTAGCGACGTATGGAATTGAACTCGCACATGAAGCTGAAAGTTAACTTGCCTTAAAAAATTTAAGGACAAATACTAGACGCATTACTGTAAACAATGGAGATTGTGTATGCAACAAATTTGGTCGGCCACTGGGCGACGTAAGCGAGCAAGTGCTCAAGTTCGAATTGCTTCTCCGGGAACGGGAACAATTCAAATTAATCAAGTAGATGCTCAAATCTACTTACAAGGAAAATATCCAAATATCCTTAAACCATTACAACTTTTCCAGCTTGAAGATAAATGCGATATTTTTATTCAAACAACTGGTGGGGGCCTTACAGGGCAAGCTGATGCTATCCGTCTTGGATGTGCTCGTGCACTTTGTTTAATGGATCAAACATACCGTACTGAATTAAAAGCTAACGGATTCCTTACACGTAATTCTCTTAAGAAAGAACGTAAAAAGTATGGATTAAAGAAAGCGCGTAAAGCACCACAATTTTCAAAACGTTAATTTGGTTTTTACTTAAATATTTTTAATATAAGTATTTGTGTCCAAGAAAGACTTGAACTCTTTGAGTCTTTCCTGTACACTATGAATATGTCTTAGTGGTGGAATGGTAGACACGCAAGCTTGAGGGGTTTGTGCTTTACGGCGTGGAGGTTCGAGTCCTCTCTAAGACATGTCCCATCAACGGTGGGGTTTCGCATCAATGGGTCGATGCCCGAGTGGTTAATGGGGGCGGACTGTAAATCCGCTGGCTTGCCTACACTGGTTCAAATCCAGTTCGGCCCAATTTGGTTATGTTTGAATGTGGCTGTGGTGGAATGGTAGACACTGGAGACTTAAAATCTCCTGCAGCTAATACTGCGTGGGGGTTCGAATCCCCCCAGCCACAAAAAATAAAACAATAGACATTAATTAATATCTTTAAACGTTGTTGGGGAATTTTTTTCTCCACAACGTTTTCATGACTTTTCGAAATAAATAGAATCAGCATGGTTATTTCCAGAAAATGAGGTATGATATCGGTGTGAGACATCAAAGCATGGAGAAAGGTGATGAATTTCTTATACGATATTTCGGCCGTGGAAATCGGTCAACATTTTTATTGGACTCTTGGTGGGTTCCAAGTGCATGGTCAAGTATTAATCAATTCATGGATTGTACTTGGACTCGTTATTGCATTTGCACTTGTTACGACAAGTGAATTAAAGCCTGTTCCGGAAGGCAAGCAAAACTTAGCTGAGTTCGTTGTAGAATACATTCGTGACATTGCTAAAACACAGATTGGAGAAGACTACTTAACGTGGACACCATTTATTGGAACACTTTTCCTTTTCATCTTTGTTTCAAACTGGTCTGGTGCACTGATCCCATGGAAAGTTCTTGAACTTCCAAATGGAGAACTTGGAGCACCAACAAATGATATTAATACAACAGTAGCACTTGCTCTTTTAGTATCAGTAGCGTACTTCTACGCTGGATTACAGAAAAAAGGATTAGACTATTTTGGAAAGTACGTAGAGCCAACACCTATTCTTCTTCCAATTAACGTTCTTGAAGATTTCACAAAGCCATTATCATTAAGTTTCCGTCTGTTTGGGAACATTCTTGCAGATGAGCTTGTAGTAGCGGTACTTGTGTCATTAGTCCCTCTTGTGATTCCGATCCCCCTTATTTTCCTGGGTCTTTTTACAAGCGCAATTCAAGCACTTATTTTTGCAACACTTGCTGGAGCATATATTGGAGAAGCACTTGAAGGACACTAATCCTTCTTCTTCCTTTAGAGATTACAGTGTGTCCCTGCATACATATAAGTTTTACATGGGATAGCATTACTGATGGGGCGAATGATTTTATTCGCCCTTGACCTTTTACATAAACGTTACCAGACAGCAAAATTATTTCTCGAGCGACGTTTCAATTTGATTTACTTTTAGAGACTTTTACTCACATCTGCTATGGAAGCAATCCATTATTTGGAAAATACCTTAAGAAATTTAAAGATTAAATTAAAAGGTACTTTCAAAAAGCCTGGAAACCTGGTATTCTTCAATTGCATAAGCAACTTATAAAAAGGAAACATACAATGAACCCATTAATTTGTGCTGCATCTGTAATTGGAGCTGGTTTAGCAATCGGACTTGGAGCGATCGGTCCTGGTATTGGTCAAGGTACTGCAGCTGGTCAAGCTGTAGAAGGTATTGCACGCCAGCCTGAAGCAGAAGGAAAAATCCGTGGAACACTTCTTTTATCATTAGCATTCATGGAAGCGTTAACAATTTACGGTCTTGTAGTTGCATTAGCATTAATGTTTGCAAACCCATTCGTTTCTTAATTTCATTTTTTGAAATTCCAAAAGAAACGTTTTTCTGCCCGAATCGTTTAACGACTGATTCGGGCAGTTTATTTAAACTTCGGACGCATTCTTAATAATTAAGAAAACGTACTGATTCATACAGTAGGATTAGAACGCACACAGTCGTGCGTTACATTTTTCTACTTTACAAATTCCAAATGACCTGGAGGTTTCACACGAATGGTATCACTTGCAGAAGGATTCGGATTCAATACGAATCTCTTTGAAACTAACATTCTCAACCTCGCTGTTGTTCTTCCACTCGTTTTTTCGCTTGGAAAGGATACATTAACATCTATCCTAGACACTCGACGCGAGAAAATTCTTAACAGTCTTCGTAGTGCAGATGATCGATTTAAGCAAGCACAATTAGAACTTGATGCTGCAAAATCTGAACTTGCTCTTGCTGCTGAAAAAGTAAAAGACATTCAAAGCGAAGGACAGAAAACAATGGACGCTCTTCGTCTTGAAGAAACAAAGCGTTATGAAGAACTTCACCAACGTTTTGATGATCTAAAAGAAGAAACAGTTCGTCTTGAAGAAGAGAAAGTTGTCAATACTTTCCGTCAACAACTCATTAGTGTAGCTTTTGAAAAAGCCATTGAAGGAATCCGTTCAAAAATGGATGATAAACTTCAACGTAAATACATTAAAGCTAAAATTGCACTTATGAACAGTTCACTTTAATGTGAAACAATTCAGCAATTTATGTAAGAGACTGAGGTACTTTTTTGTACAGTCCAGAAACTCTTGAAGATACATTTAGTTGTCTTCCCTATATGCGGTTGGCTTCGTTTTAGTACGAGATAATATTCTCTCCCTAAAAAGCTTACCAATTTGTGAAAAATTAATCCCAAAGATTGAATCGAACCGAGGATCACATGGTAAAAATTCGCCCAGATGAAATTAGTAGCGTTATTCGTCAACAGATTGAGCAATACACGCAAGAAGCACAAGTTGTAAATGTTGGAACTGTACTTCAAGTTGGAGATGGAATTGCTCGAATCTACGGATTAGAGAAAGTAATGGCTGGTGAATTACTTGAATTCAAAGATGGAACAATTGGTGTTGCATTAAACCTTGAATCAGATAACGTTGGTGCTGTACTTATGGGTGAGGGACTCTCTATCCAAGAAGGTGACGCAGTAAAAGCTACTGGAAAAATTGCACAAGTTCCTGTTGGAGAAGCCTTTTTAGGTCGAGTGGTTGACGCGTTAGCGCGCCCAATTGACGGTAAAGGTGATATTCCTTCATCAGAGACTCGTTTAATTGAATCACCTGCACCAGGAATTATTGCTCGTAAATCAGTATATGAGCCACTTCAAACTGGTCTTGTAGCAATTGATGCCATGATTCCAATTGGACGTGGACAACGCGAGTTAATTATTGGTGACCGTCAAACAGGTAAAACAGCAGTAGCTACAGATACAATTATTAACCAAAAAGGTGGTGACTGTATTTGTGTATACGTTGCAATTGGTCAAAAAGCTTCATCAGTAGCACAAATTGTTACAACATTAGCAAATGCCGGAGCAATGGACTACACAATTGTTGTAGCTGAGAATGCAAACGCACCAGCAACACTCCAGTACCTTGCGCCTTATACAGGTGCATCACTTGCTGAGTACTTCATGTACTCAGGGCGTGCAACACTCATCATTTATGATGATCTTTCAAAGCAAGCTCAAGCGTACCGTCAGATGTCGCTTCTTCTTAAGCGCCCCCCAGGTCGTGAAGCATACCCAGGAGATGTATTCTACCTTCACTCACGTCTCCTTGAGCGTGCAGCAAAACTTAATGAATCATTAGGTGAAGGAAGTATGACAGCTCTTCCAATTATTGAAACACAAGGTGGAGATGTAGCTGCATACATTCCAACAAACGTAATTTCAATTACTGATGGGCAAGTTTTCCTTTCAGCTGACCTTTTTAACTCTGGTATTCGTCCAGCAATTAACGTTGGTATTTCGGTATCACGTGTAGGTTCAGCAGCTCAAATTAAGGCAATGAAGCAAGTTGCTGGAACACTTAAGTTAGAACTTGCGCAGTTCGCAGAACTTGAGGCATTCTCACAGTTTGCATCAGATCTTGACCAAGCGACACAAAACCAACTCGCACGTGGGGTACGTTTACGTGAGCTTCTTAAGCAAGCACAATCAGCGCCACTTACAGTAGACATGCAAGTGGTAACGATTTACGCAGGAACAAAAGGATACCTCGATACACTTGAGGTAAAGCAAGTTCGTTCATTCCTTGAAGGACTCCGTGAGTACATGAAGACAAACAAGCCTGCATTTAGTATTGCAGTTCTTGAGTCTAAAGCAATGTCACCTGACTCTGAAGAAATGTTAAAAGAAGGAATCAAAGCTTTCACAGCAATGTTCCTTGAAACAGCAAAATAATCTTTTCAAAGCTTTTTAAATAAGTACGCTGTATTTATGAATTGCTAAGATTTAGAATTTGGTATGGGATTTTCCCATACCAAATAACACTACTGGCTCAGCATTAATCAAGTTTTTTAACCCTAAAGCCAACAAATGAATTTACACAAAAAGGTGACGAACCAGTAAAAATATGCTAAAGTAGCTATAAAGAATTCTATGTGTTTGAACATACTCACTTATTTGCTCTAAGCATATCTTAAGCAAACTATTTTAATCCTCCCTAATCTCTTTGACATATGGCAAAAAAATCAATGATTGCACGTGAAACAAAACGTCAACGCCTTGTACAGAAGTATGCACAAAAACGTGCACAATTTAAGCAAGATCTTCGTAATGCAGGTTCAATTCGTGAAGTAGTAACAATTCACCGTCAATTACAAACATTACCACGTAATAGTGCTCCAGTTCGTTTACATAATCGATGTGTGCAAACAGGTCGACCTAAAGGGTACTACCGTGATTTTGGTCTTTCACGTCATGTTTTACGTGAAATGGCACACCAATGTTTACTTCCTGGCGTGCGTAAAGCAAGTTGGTAATATAACAACGCAAATTATTTGCTTAGGAAGGGGGTTGTATGAATGAATCAACTCCCCTAAACCTTCTTTAGATTCAGTTGGGAACATATTGACTTTTTGGTCACCGCCCATCATAATATACTGTAGTTTGGGGCATAGCCAAGTGGTAAGGCGACGGTTTTTGGCTCCGTTATCCGGAGGTTCGAGTCCTTCTGCCCCAGTAAAAAGGAAATTTCAGATTATTTTTTCATTAGAGTTTATTATGAATAACAAAAATTTTTTTGTGACTGTAGCAGCAGCTTTTATGCTCACATTCACAGGATCAGCAAATGCTTACCCAGTATATGCTCAAAATGGGTATGAAAATCCTCGTGAAGCAACTGGTCGTATTGTATGTGCAAACTGTCACCTTGCGCAAAAACCAGTGGATATCGAAGTACCTCAAGCTGTACTTCCAGATACAGTATTTGAAGCTGTAGTAAAGATTCCATATGATCAACAAGTGAAGCAAGTTCTAGGTAACGGGAAAAAAGGTCCATTAAATGTTGGAGCTGTTCTTATCCTTCCAGAAGGATTCCAAATTGCACCACCTGAGCGTATGTCTGCAGAACTTCAAGAAAAAGTTGGAAAACTTTATTTCCAACCATACAGTGAAGATAAAAAGAATATTATTATCGTTGGTCCAGTTCCTGGTAAGAAGTATAGTGAAATGGTTTTCCCAATCCTTGCTCCAGATCCATCAAAGTCTAAAGATGTAAACTACCTTACATATCCAATTTACCTTGGTGGTAACCGTGGGCGTGGGCAAGTATATCCAGATGGAACAAAGAGTAACAATACTGTATACAATTCACCAGCAACTGGTACAGTAACTGCTGTGAACACAACGGATAAAGGTGTAGATGTTATTATTACATCAGCAACTGGAGATAAGTCGACAACAGCTATTCCAGCTGGTCCTGATATTCTTGTATCAGCAGGACAATCAGTACAGGCAGATCAACCATTAACTAATAATCCAAACGTAGGTGGTTTCGGACAAGGGGAAACAGAAATTGTACTCCAGAACCCAGCCCGTCTTCAAGGTCTTATTATTTTCCTTGGTTTTGTTCTTATTGCACAAGTATTCCTTGTTCTTAAGAAGAAGCAATTCGAGAAAGTACAACTTTCAGAAATGAATTTTTAATACATGAATCAACTGAACCCGTGAATTAATCACGGGTTCATATCTTATAACTTAAAAGAGAATACTTCAAATAAAAAAAGAGTGTATGTAAGAAATCTTTATACATTATAGAAAAAAGAGTGGCCAGTGGCATGGGGCGTTCCTTGTATAAGCTGCCACAGCAACCATTGCGATTCGCCCCGCACGTGGCGCATGGAATGCTTATATTGAAAAGCAATAAACCTAAAGGTTTAATTGATCTCCACGACGGTACTGAAGGTAGGCTGTTACGAAGAGCCCAGAAAGAGTAACCGGGATAAGTCCAAGAACAATTCCAGAAAGAAGTGTTTCAACCATGATATGATACCTCGGTAATATATAAATAGTCTATTCGCATTGGAATAGGTGCCCTAGTACTTAAGTACTAGGGCACAAAAACTTAAATATAAGAAATTAAATTCTTATACAAAAGGTTACTGATTAGAGAGTATCTACAGTATCGAATTCGAACTTAATCTCTTTCCATACTTCACATGCTGCTGCAAGTTCAGGAGACCACTTACAAGCGGCACGGATAACATCTCCACCCTCACGAGCGAGGTCGCGACCTTCGTTACGAGCCTGAGTACAAGCCTCAAGAGCTACACGGTTAGCAGATGCACCTGGAGCGTTACCCCATGGGTGTCCAAGAGTACCACCACCAAATTGTAAACATGCGTCATCACCAAAGATCTCTACGAGAGCTGGCATGTGCCATACGTGAATACCACCAGAAGCTACTGGCATTACACCAGGGAGAGATCCCCAGTTCTGAGTGAAGTAAACTCCACGGTCACGATCCTTCTCAACGATTGGGTCACGCATAAGGTCAACGAAACCAAGAGTTACGTTACGCTCACCTTCAAGCTTACCTACTACAGTTCCTGAGTGAAGGTGGTCACCTCCAGAGAGACGAAGAGCCTTAGCAAGTACACGGAAGTGAATACCGTGGTTACGCTGACGGTCAATTACTGCGTGCATTGCACGGTGAATGTGGAGGAGGAGTCCGTGGTCACGACAGTACATTGAAAGTGAAGTGTTTGCAGTGAAACCACCAGTAATGTAGTCATGCATTACAATAGGAAGTCCTAATTCTTTAGCACAAATAGCACGCTTGATCATCTCATCGTTGTGTCCAGCAGTACAGTTAAGGTAGTGTCCCTTAATTTCTCCTGTTTCTGCTTGAGCCTTGTAGATAGCTTCAGCTACGAAAAGGAAACGGTCACGCCAACGCATGAACGGCTGAGAGTTTACGTTCTCATCATCCTTAGTGAAGTCAAGACCACCACGAAGACACTCGTATACTGCACGACCGTAGTTCTTAGCAGAAAGTCCAAGCTTAGGCTTAATAGTACATCCAAGGAGACCACGCCCGTACTTGTTTAACTTATCACGCTCAACCTGGATTCCGTGTGGAGCACCTTGGAAAGTCTTACAGTAAGCTACTGGAATACGTAAATCTTCTAAACGAAGTGCACGAAGTGCTTTGAAACCAAATACGTTACCTACAATAGATGTGAAAAGGTTCGTTACTGAACCTTCCTCAAATAAATCGATTGGGTAAGCAATGTACGCGATGTACTGGTTATCTTCACCTGGAACTGGCTCAAGGTCGTAACAACGACCTTTGTAACGGTCAAGCTGAGTAAGACCATCAGTCCATACAGTTGTCCATGTACCAGTTGATGACTCAGCTGCTACCGCTGCTCCACACTCCTCACAAGGTACACCTGGTTGTGGTGTCATACGGAATGCTGCAAGAATATCAGTTGCTTGTACTTGGTAATCAGGCGTGTAGTAAGTTAAACGGTAATCTTTAACTCCAGCCTTGAATCCAGACTGAGTCATTGTTTGAGTTTGCGGTGACATAATTTTTTTCTTTACGAAGAACACGAATCCATAATCTCTAAATCTACTCGTATAAATGTGCTGTATTTCTACTATACTGGAACACTTTTCTTAATTATTGTACACAGATTAGATTTCGCTGACACACGATTGATGCACATGTTTTGTATTTTTGTTTGCCAGGAACCAGATTTGAACTGGTGACACAAGGATTTTCAGTCCTCTGCTCTACCGACTGAGCTATCCCGGCGTTTTGTATATAGTAAAATACAATTTTCTCGCAGAAATGTCAAGCTTGTTTCTTAGAACTTGTCATACTCTCTATATCGATTATTAGAATCACTCTGCTTTTATTTTACGATTTTCGATAAAATAAAAGCAAAATTTGTACAAAACCCAAAAAGATTACATGATGTTATTAATTAAAATAACGTAAATGTAAGAGCATCTGGGAAAAAACGGTTTAATTCAATCAAGAGACCTGCAAGAAAGCTAAACCAAAGTGTAGCAAGTACAGGAGCTGTTGAAAGATAAATTGTAAGATCCTTCATGGTATCCTCCTAACAAAGAGAGTGTATTTGGATTGTATTCAGAATTGAATGAATCACGTAAATACGGGTGTTTGGATACTACCATTACGGAATGGTAGAAGAGACAAAAATAAGTGTATACCGTGGTATACACTTAATACGAGTTTATTCAAAATCTTTCGTATTCGGGTTACGTCCTGGGTCATTTGAAAGGAACCCAAATACGAAAAGTGAAATGAAGAAGATAACTACTGTGTAAACAAGAATTTTTAACGTAAGCATATTGTTTTACTTTCTCCAATGAGCGAGGTAAATAAAAGAACACTTTAAGTGTTACTTTTGGCAATTAACGGAAACTTACGGAAGCTTGCCAAACAAAAGCAAGAAGTAAGAAAAGAACGGGAATAATCGGGAGTACATCCACGAGCGGGTCAAATGGAGCGTACGCTTCTGGTAAACGTCCAAGAATGAAAAGTTGAGGCATAAGAAAATCTCCAATCAGATCAAATTAAAAGATGAACTAGCATTTTTATTATATCTGATATTCGCACACAAATCAAAATTTGAACCGATTATTTATAATCTTTTTTTTCGGAGAGGGTGGGATTTGAACCCACGGTAACTTACGCTACATTGGTTTTCAAGACCAATACATTAAACCACTCTGACACCTCTCCATAATAATACAATACCAAAAATAAGGCCTAGATGCAAGCCCTCTTACAAGAGCTTACTCTAAAAAAAACTTAGTTTCCTTTTACAGTTGTTGTAAGTGTATTAAAACTCGTTGGATGTAAAATCACAAGTTGTGAAAGCATTTTACGGTTTAATAACACACGGCTTGTTTTTAATGCATGCATAAAACGACTATATGAAAGACCCGCTGGTCGTGATCCTGCATTAATACGTCGAATCCAAAGGCGACGGTATTGGCGTTTTTTCTTTCGTCGATCACTGTATGATGATGAAAGTGCCTTTAAACTACGCTGGTTTGCAGTACGGAATAAAGTAGAGTGAGACCCACGGAAACCTCGGTTGAGCTCTAAAATTTTGTTGCGGCGTTTACGGGCAACTGTTCCACGTTTTACTCGAGTCATAAGCTAGAAAAATGTTAACCTTCGTTTTCACTCGACGAAGATATATGATTAATGGCATTCATTACTTCGTTTGGGAAGTACTTATTGAATATCTATAGGTACAAGAAAAGAGAAGAATTTTATCTTATTTTCTTATTGTATACTTATAGGATACTGAAAAGACGGTACTATCGTCAAGATATTCCTTTAAAGAATTATAAATGTGTTTTAAAATTTCGGAGAGAAGGGGATTCGAACCCCTGGTACAATTACTCGTACGCTTCATTAGCAATGAAGTACTTTCGGCCACTCAGTCATCTCTCCACTCTTAGTGTACCATTGTGTATATTATGAAACAAGGCTTTGCTTCATGAAAATCATTTCACGCCCTGTAGGACTCGAACCTACGACATCAGGTTTTGGAGACCTGCGTTCTACCAACTGAACTAAGGACGCATCGTCAATATGCTTCTTTATTAACTTTTTAAGACGGTTCGGAGTGACAGGATTCGAACCTGCGACCACATCGTCCCAAACGACGTACGCTACCAAACTGCGCTACACTCCGATATGTTCTATTTAGTAGAATAGCAAATGTACTCTATTTAAACAATTATATTTTTTGATTCAAACGGCATTGTGTGAAACGCTAACCAACCATGTAAAAACATGTTGGTAAAGGTTTCACACCACTTAAAAAATTTTCAGTTTACTTATAGAGTTGTACTCCAAGACGTACTGAAAGAATACCTGTAATAAGTGCAACAAAAAGAGCAACAAAAACTTGTGTATCAGATAAAGGCATACTTGTTAAAAAAAAGGGGGTTAGTATACAAAAGACAAATTTTCTCGAAATCGAGCTCAGATACTTTTGTACAAAATTTGTAACTAATTAAAGGTTACCACCACGTGCATAAACAGCTGCAACGATAATAGGGCCTGCTCCAACAACAAAAGCAATGCTTACAAGTTGACCAATTAATTCAAGATTCATATGTTTGACTCCGCAATAATGAGATTAATTTAAGACATTTAAAGTTGATGCATTCAAGTATCTGAGGATATTTCAGAGCGAAGTAGCAAAATTTTAAAAATGCCTTTAAAAAGATTTGCTCTAAAAAAGGAAACGTATGAAACGTGAACATCTTTTTTAGATAATTTAGGTGTACCAAGAACTTATACTGAACATTTCAATCGTAAACAATACGATAGTTCAAGTACAGTACTAAAGTATAAAGTTAGTTGATTTCTTCTTTCTCAATATAAAGAAAAAGAGCTGCCATTGTTACAGCAGGGAAAACCAAACCTACAAGAGGTACTAAAATTGAAGGTAAAAGAGATGTAGCCATGTGTTTCCTCCTTAAGAAGTATTTTACCGAAAAATAAGGTATAGAGGCGACATTCTTATTATAGGAAAAAAAAGCAAAAGCTTCACGCTATTTGTTATGTTTTTTTTAGTTCTTTCGGGCCTGACGGGACTCGAACCCGCAACCTCCGCCGTGACAGGGCGGCGCTCTAACCAATTGAACTACAGGCCCACTATTATAGATACTATAATGCCTTATTTTGTAAGGTTTGGCAATACATTTTATTTTAAAACATAATTCTATATATACCCAACGTCAAGAAATTGTCCCTTTGGCAGTGACAGATGCCTTAAATAAAGGCATAATTAAATTACCATACTTTAATACCATTGCATTGCATTCCAACATTTTTTAATGTTTTTTTGAAGTAGGCTTGCTTTTCTATGTGAATTTTTCGGCATTCTTTTATTTACCGATTCTTTCCGTAAATCGCACTCATTACTTTTTTATTCGAAAAGTAATTTATGAAATAACGAGGAAACTTTAATGACAATTAGCCCACCAGAACGCGAGGTAAAGGCAGTCAAGATTGTAGTAGATCGTGACCCAGTACCAACTTCGTTTGAGAAATGGGGTAAACCCGGACACTTCTCACGAACACTTGCAAAAGGTCCTGCTACAACAACATGGGTATGGGATCTCCATGCCGATGCACATGACTTTGACAGTCATACAACAGATCTTGAGGATATTTCCCGCAAGGTTTTTAGTGCGCACTTTGGCCAACTTGGTGTAATCTTTATCTGGCTTAGTGGAATGTACTTCCACGGCGCACGTTTTTCAAACTATGAAGCTTGGTTAAGTGATCCAACACACATTAAACCAAGTGCACAAGTAGTTTGGCCAATTGTAGGTCAAGAAATTCTTAATGGTGATGTAGGTGGTGGATTCCAAGGAGTACAAATTACTTCTGGATTCTTCCAACTTTGGCGCGGAAGCGGTATCACAAGTGAACTTCAACTTTATAGTACAGCAATTGGGGCACTCATCATGGCAGGACTTATGTTCTTTGCTGGATGGTGGCACTACCACAAGGCTGCACCGAAACTTGAATGGTTCCAAAACGTTGAATCAATGATGAACCACCACCTTGCAGGACTTCTTGGTCTTGGAAGTCTTTCATGGTCCGGTCACCAAATTCACATTGCGTTACCAGTAAACACACTTCTTGATGCTGGAGTAGATCCGAAAGAGATTCCACTTCCACACGAGTTTATGCTTAACCGTGACCTTATGGCTGAGCTTTACCCGAGTTTCTCACAAGGACTTGCACCTTTCTGGACATTCAACTGGACAGAATATTCAGACTTCCTTACATTCCGTGGTGGACTTAACCCAGTAACTGGAGGTCTTTGGCTTTCAGATACAGCACACCACCACCTTGCAATTGGAGTTCTCTTTATTATTGCTGGGCACATGTACCGCACAAACTGGGGTATTGGACACAGTATGAAAGAAATCCTTGAAGCACACAAAGGACCATTTACTGGTGAAGGGCACAAAGGTCTTTACGAGATCCTTACAACTTCATGGCATGCACAACTTGCAATTAACCTTGCACTTTTCGGGTCACTCTCGATTATTGTAGCGCACCACATGTACGCAATGCCACCTTACCCGTATCTTGCAACTGATTACGGTACTTCACTCTCACTCTTTACACACCATATGTGGATTGGTGGTTTCTGTATTTGTGGAGCTGCTGCTCACGCAGCAATCTTCATGGTTCGTGATTACGATCCAACAAACAACTATAATAACCTTCTTGACCGTGTACTTCGTCACCGTGATGCAATGATTTCACACCTTAACTGGGTATGTATTTTCCTTGGTTTCCACAGTTTCGGACTTTACATTCACAATGATACAATGAGTGCGCTTGGTCGTCCGCAAGATATGTTCTCGGATACAGCAATTCAACTTCAACCAATTTTTGCACAATTCGTGCAAAACACACACGCACTTGCACCTGAGCTTACAGCTCCAACAGCTGGTGCGAGTACAAGTGCAAGTTGGGGTGGTGATATCGTGGCTGTTGGTGGAAAAATCGCGATGATGCCAATTTCACTTGGTACTTCAGATTTCATGGTACATCACATTCACGCTTTTACAATTCATGTAACAGTACTTATCCTTCTTAAGGGTGTACTTTTTGCACGTAGTTCACGTCTTATCCCTGATAAGGCAAACCTTGGGTTCCGATTCCCTTGTGATGGACCAGGACGTGGAGGAACATGTCAGGTTTCAGCTTGGGACCACGTATTCCTTGGACTTTTCTGGATGTACAACAGTATTTCTATTGTAATTTTCCACTTTAGTTGGAAAATGCAATCTGATGTATGGGGAAGTGTAACTGACAACGGAGTTTCACACATTACTGGTGGAAACTTTGCACAAAGTGCCAATACCATCAATGGTTGGCTTCGTGATTTCCTTTGGGCACAATCTTCTCAAGTTATTCAATCATACGGATCAGCACTCTCTGCATATGGACTCATTTTCTTAGGAGCTCACTTTATCTGGGCATTTAGCCTTATGTTCTTATTCTCAGGACGCGGATACTGGCAGGAGCTTATTGAATCAATCGTATGGGCGCACAACAAACTTAAAGTTGCGCCTGCTATTCAACCACGCGCTTTAAGTATTACACAGGGACGTGCCGTTGGTGTTGCTCACTACCTTTTAGGTGGAATTGCAACAACATGGTCATTCTTCTTAGCGCGTATTATTGCAGTCGGATAACCTGCGGAGGACACAACTTATGGCAACTAAATTCCCTAAATTTAGTCAAGGATTAGCACAAGATCCGACGACGCGTCGTCTTTGGTTTGGAATCGCGACAGCACACGATTTCGAGACGCATGATGGTATGACAGAAGAGAAGCTTTACCAAAAGATCTTCGCTTCACACTTTGGACAACTTGCAATTATCTTCTTATGGACATCGGGAAACCTTTTTCATGTAGCATGGCAAGGAAACTTCGAGAAATGGGGTGAAGATCCACTTCACGTACGTCCAATCGCACACACAATCTGGGATCCACACTTTGGACAACCAGCTGTAGAGGCATTCACACGTGGTGGGGCAAGTGCTCCTGTAAACATCGCGTACTCTGGTGTATACCAATGGTGGTACACAATTGGAATGCGCACAAATGGAGATCTTTACAACGGATCTCTTTTCCTTCTTTTTGTTGCAGGGCTTTTCCTCTTCGCAGGATGGTTACACCTTCAACCAACATTTGCACCAGCACTTTCATGGTTTAAAAATGCAGAATCGCGTCTTAACCACCACCTTTCTGGACTTTTTGGTGTAAGTTCACTTGCATGGACTGGGCACCTTGTACACGTTGCAATCCCAGAATCACGTGGACAGCATGTACGTTGGGACAACTTCCTTACGACATTACCACACCCAGCAGGTCTTGCTCCATTCTTTAGTGGACAATGGGCTGTATATGCACAAAACCCAGATACAGCAAACCACATCTTCGGGACACCTGAAGGTGCTGGAACAGCTATTCTTACATTCTTAGGTGGTTTCCACCCACAGACTGAAAGTCTCTGGTTAACAGATATGGCACACCACCACCTCGCTATTGCGGTAGTATTCATTCTTGCAGGACACCAATACCGTACAAACTTCGGAATTGGACACAGTATGCGTGAAATTCTTGAAGCGCACACACCACCAGCAGGAAACCTTGGAGCTGGACACAAAGGTCTTTTTGACACTGTAAACAACTCACTCCATTTCCAACTTGGTCTTGCACTTGCATCAGTAGGTGTACTTTGTTCTCTTACTGCACAGCACACATACTCGCTCCCGCCGTATGCGTTCCTTGCACAAGATTTCACAACGCAAGCTGCACTTTATGCACACCACCAGTACATTGCTGGATTCATTATGTGTGGAGCATTTGCGCATGGAGCAATTTTCTTCATTCGTGATTATGATCCTGAGCAAAATGAAGGTAACGTGCTTGCACGTATGCTTGAGCATAAAGAAGCGATTATTTCACACCTTAGTTGGGTATCACTTTTCCTTGGATTCCACACACTTGGTCTTTACGTACACAATGACGTAATGCAAGCTTTTGGAACACCAGAAAAGCAAATCCTTATTGAACCAGTATTTGCACAATACATTCAAGCTGCACAAGGTAAATCAATCTACGGATTTGATGTACTTCTTGCATCACAAGGAAACCCAGCTAACTTAGCAAGTCAATCTATTTGGCTTCCAGGATGGCTTGAAGCAATTAACAGTTCAAGTAACTCTCTTTTCCTTCCAATTGGACCGGGAGATTTCCTTGTACACCACGCAATTGCGCTTGGACTTCACACTACAACACTTATCCTTGTAAAAGGAGCTCTTGATGCACGTGGATCAAAGCTTATGCCGGATAAGAAGGATTTCGGATACAGTTTCCCTTGTGATGGACCAGGACGTGGAGGAACGTGTGATATCTCAGCATGGGATGCATTCTACCTCGCAGTATTCTGGGAACTTAACACAGTTTCATGGACAGTATTCTACTTCCACTGGAAGCACCTTGCACTTTGGCAAGGTAACTCTGCTCAGTTTAACGAATCATCAACATATATTATGGGATGGCTTCGTGATTACCTTTGGCTTAACTCATCACAACTTATTAATGGATACAACCCATTTGGGATGAACAGTCTTTCAGTATGGGCGTGGATGTTCCTTTTTGGACACCTCATCTATGCTACAGGGTTCATGTTCCTTATTTCATGGCGTGGATATTGGCAAGAGCTTATTGAAACACTTGTATGGGCACACGAACGTACTCCACTTGCAAACTTTGTAAAGTGGAACGATAAGCCAGTAGCACTTTCGATTGTACAAGCACGTCTTGTAGGACTTACGCACTTCTCTGTTGGGTTCGTTCTTACATATGCGGCCTTTGTAATTGCATCTACTTCTGGTAAGTTTGGATAAATCTAAATTCGAATCTTTAGATATTAAAAATCTTTGGGTGCGTATTTAGGATCTTTGCATGGGTGGTTCTTTGGAACCACCCGTATAGTATATGATTGTCTCATAATGGGTTTAAGGCAAACTAATAAACCCCATAAAGACAAATCAAATAACAGGCAACTCTGACCTTAGGCACTCTACTCATATACCCCATTCATCTATGCAAAAATTTTTAGAGTTTGTCTTTGCTGTTCTTTTTTGGCTTGGTGACTGTTGCCTTCTATTTATTGAATCTTGTAAAGATGGTATTTTTGGTATCATTCAAGAAGTTATTAAAATTATTGACAAGCTTTCTGAGTGGGGAGATATTTTTAATTATTACGCTTCTTTACAAAAAGCACCAAAACCTGCGCGCCCTCCACGTAAAAAACCTACCTCATTTCTTGGTAAAATCTTTTATAAGTTTAATCAGGAAATCATGGTCACTTTTACTTCTGGAATGATTATTTATCTTGTACCAGTCTTTACAGAATTTGTATTGGATTTTGTAGAACAGGCTGAAGCAAATCCACAAAGTACAGCGATGACACTTTTAATTGTCATTGTATTTTTTCTTCCACAACAACGTCTTTTTCGAGATCCAGTAACGCGCTACTTTTTTGACCGTGGCTGGTTTCGACATTATGGGGGTGCCGTGTATTGTGCGCAAGTAATCTCTTTTTTCATTATGTCTTATCTTATCTGTTATGTTTGGTAAACAATTTTATTTGCTCTCCTTCGGAATACCGTCAAGAGAGAGACAAGTTGGATTGGTAGACAAACAGCATTCCAACCTGTATATAGCATTTGCCTCACAAGCCCTCTAAAAAGGCTTCAAAATCGGCTGCTACTTCCGCAACTAACTTTTCCGCTTCTTGGCGTTCTTGAATAAGTTGAGAGTCATTCAAAGATGTCTCCATAATTTTGAAAGTACCGTGCTTAGCCAGTGTTTTGCCTCTTCAACTCGCCAATTAATATCTACACTCCCACTCACCTTGGCTTTAAGCTTAGCCTTAAGCATCTCCTGAATTCCACGGAAATCTAAATTAACCATTTTGCAGCGTAACCGAATGCTTTGCATACGTTCAGCAATTAAATACGTCTGATCGTCTAGTACTTGTGTTAAAAAAATAGGTCTATAAAGTCCGGTTTTTTTCAGTTAAAAGATTTTCGAAGCGTTTAAAACTATCCATATAATAAAATACATAAAAGACTCCCTGGGTTCCAAAAAGGAACCCAGGGAAAGACATTCTTTCTTTTAGAAAGAAGGATCTAAACTAGATTATGCGTTGATAGAAGGAGCTTCTACAGATGCAAGGTCAAGTGGGAAGTTGTGAGCGTTACGCTCGTGCATTACTTCCATACCGAGGTTAGCACGGTTTACGATATCAGCCCATGTGTTAATTACACGTCCGTTTGAATCTACTACAGACTGGTTGAAGTTGAAACCGTTAAGGTTGAAAGCCATAGTTGAGATACCCATAGCAGTGAACCAGATTCCCATTACAGGCCAGATTGCGAGGAAGAAGTGAAGTGAACGTGAGTTGTTGAATGAAGCGTATTGGAAGATTAAACGTCCGAAGTAACCGTGTGCAGCTACGATGTTGTAAGTCTCTTCTTCTTGTCCGAACTTGTATCCAGCGTTTGCAGATTCGTTTTCAGTAGTCTCACGGATGAGAGATGAAGTTACGAGTGAACCGTGCATAGCAGAGAAAAGTGAACCACCGAAAACACCAGCAACACCAAGCATGTGGAATGGGTGCATAAGGATGTTGTGCTCAGCCTGGAATACGATCATGAAGTTGAAAGTACCAGAAATACCAAGAGGCATTCCATCAGAGAAAGAACCCTGACCGATTGGGTATACGATGAATACAGCTGCTGCTGCTGCTACTGGAGCAGAGTAAGCTACTGCGATCCAAGGACGCATTCCTAAACGGAAAGAAAGTTCCCACTCACGACCCATGTAACAACAAATTCCGATGAAGAAGTGACAAACGATAAGTTGGTAAGGACCACCGTTGTAAAGCCACTCATCAAGAGAAGCTGCTTCCCAGATTGGGTAGAAGTGAAGACCGATCGCGTTTGATGTAGGAATTACAGCACCAGAGATGATGTTGTTTCCGTACATAAGTGATCCAGAAACTGGCTCACGGATACCGTCGATATCTACAGGAGGGGCAGCAATAAATGCTACGATGAATACAGAAGTCGCTGTAAGTAAAGTAGGAATCATTAATACACCGAACCAACCGATGTAAAGACGGTTCTCAGTTGATGTAATCCATGAACAAAAACGTCCCCATACTGTTGCGCTTTCGCGACGCTCTAAAGTTGCAGTCATAATAAAGAAGAAATAAATAGTTATAAAGAGTTACACAATCTAAAAATTTTAGACCTGTTACTTTTAGTATACCATACTAAGAGAATACAAGTGAGAAAAAAGATTAAAAACATCTATTAGAAATAGGTAGGAGAAGTCTATTTAAATAAATAGATTGATTGAGAACACTGTATAAAAATGCAATAAACAGAATGAAACTGTTGTATGAAAAGAATAAATATAAAATCTATAAAGTTATCATTTTAATGATGGGGAAAAATTCCCCATCTTTAGGAATAAAAAATCCTACTAAAATCTTTCTTGGCATCGATATGTTTTCAGAAACAGCTACCCGTATCCTATCGTTATCTCAAAGGCCTTTCACCACGCAGTTCGGAAAGGGATGCTGTGTCTCGACCTCGACGAAGACACCAAGAAAAAGAACTACTCTGTTATACAAAGTAGCTCAATTGCTTCCTAGAAAGTTCTAGCAAGTCTTGCTTATGGTATACAAAATCAAATCCCTCGGTCTATTAGCACATGTCAGCTTCAGAATGCATTACTGCACTTCTACTTCATGCCTATCAAACGGCTCGTCTTGCCGTGACCTTCCTTGTCTTTCATTTGTCAGTAAAACTGAACGGTTGAGACAAAAGAGCACTCATCTTAAGGTGAACTTCCTACTTATATGCTTTCAGCAGTTATTTACTCCAGACATAGCTACCCAGCGTTTACCCCTGGTGGGATAACTGGTACACTAGCGGTCTGTCCCCACCTGGTCCTCTCGTACAAAGGGGAGATCCTTTCAATGCTCTAAACGCCTACACAGGATATGGACCAAACTGTCTCACGACGTTCTGAACCCAGCTCGCGTGCCGCTTTCTATGGGCGAACAGCCCAACCCTTGGAACGTACTTCCGCTCCAGGATGCGACGAGCCGACATCGAGGTGCCAAACCTCCCCGTCGATGTGAACTCTTGGGGGAGATTAGCCTGTTATCCCTAGAGTAACTTTTATCCGTTGAGCGACGGCCTTTCCACACAGCACCGTCGGATCACTAAAGCCGACTTTCGTCTCTGCTTGACATGTCAGTCTCGCAGTCAAGCTCCCTTTTGCTTTTACACTCTATGGCTGATTTCCGTCCAGCCTGAGGGAACCTTTGCACACCTCCATTACCTTTTGGGAGGTGACTGCCCCAGTCAAACTGCCCGCCTGAAACTGTCGTCTTACCGGATGACGGTGAAGACTGAGCGCTCTAGCTTACCAAGAGTGGTATCTCACTGATGGCTCCCCTCTTCCCAGAAGAAAAGGTTCATAGCCTCCCACCTAAGCTGCGCAAGATAAGCTTGAGAGCAATTCCAGGTTACAGTAAAGCTTCATAGGGTCTTTCTGTCCGTGTGCAGGTAATCCGCATCTTCACAGATAGTTTTATTTCACCGAGTCTCTCTCTGAGACAGTATCCAGATCGTTACACCTTTCGTGCGGGTCGGAACTTACCCGACAAGGAATTTCGCTACCTTAGGACAGTTATAGTTACTGCCGCCGTTCACCAGGGCTTCAGTCGTTAGCTTCATCATAGATTGACCAACTTCTTTAACCTTCTGGCACTGGGCAGGTGTCAGCCCCCATACGTCGTCTTACGACTTTGCGGAGACCTGTGTTTTTGGTAAACAGTCGCCTGGATCTCTTCACTGCGGCCCCCTGAGGGGCACTCTTTCTTCCGAAGGTACAGAGCCAATTTGCCGAGTTCCTTAGAGAGAGTTATCTCGCTCCCCTTAGTTTATTCAACCCACTCACCTGTGTCGGTTTACGGTACAGGTAGTCTAGACTCAAAGTCGAATGAGCTTTTCTTGGAAAAAATACCATCAAACAACAATGGTTTGACCCTTCCTACCATGGAAGGCCATTGTGCCGAGTGTTATTTGTTCGTCCCTCAGGACTAAGCCTAGACTAGTGAAGGAATATAAACCTTCTTGCCATCAATTACGCCTTTCGGCCTCACCTTAGGTCCTGACTGACCCTGCGCGGACGAGCCTTGCGCAGGAACCCTTGAGTTTTCGGGGCACTGGATTCTCACCAATGTTTGCGTTACTCAAGCTGACATTCTCACTTCCGCCCTGTCCACCGCGGCTTACGCGCTTGGCTTCCCCCTGGGCGGAACGCTCCTCTACCCTACATCATCTGTGTGATGTAGCCACAGCTTCGGCAAAAAACTTAGTTCCGGTCATTTTCGGCGCAAAAGCGCTTGATCAGTGAGCTATTACGCACTCCTTAGAGGGTGGCTGCTTCTAGGCAAACCTCCTGATTGTCACTGCACTTTCACCTCCTTTGCCACTTAGCTTTTATTTAGGAGCCTTAGCTGGTGGTCTGGGCTGTTTCCCTTTTGACTACGGAGCTTATCCCCCGCAGTCTCACTGGCTGATTGAAAACATTCTAGGTATTCCGAGTTTGCAACAGATTAGTACCGCTTTCGCAGCCCGCACCGAGACAGCGCTTTACCCCCTAGAAGTCCATAATCAACCGCTGCGCCTCAACGCATTTCGAGGAGAACCAGCTAGCTCCAAGTTCGATTGGCATTTCACCCCTAACCACAACTCATCCGTCGATTTTTCAACATCGGTCGGTTCGAACCTCCACTTCGTATCACCAAAGCTTCATTCTGGTCATGGTTAGATCACCTGGGTTCGGGTCTAGAAGAAGGGACGAGAGCCCTTATCAGACATGCTTTCGCTTTGGCTTCGATGGAAAATCTTAACCTGCCACTTCTTCTAAGTCGCCAGCTCATTCTTCAACAGGCATGCGGTCAGATGTGTTCATCCTCCCACAAATTGTAAGCATACGGTTTCATGTTCTATTTCACTCCCCGTAAAGGGGTTCTTTTCACCTTTCCCTCGCGGTACTATTCGCTATCGGTGACCTAGGAGTATTTAGCCTTACGAGGTGGTCCTCGCAAATTCATACGGGATTTCACGTGTCCCATACTACTCGGGAGCCAAACGGCTGGAGTTGGTAGTGATTCAACGACTGGACTTTCACCATCTATGGTACAGGTTTCAGCTGTTTCGTTTCTCATTCCATACAATGCCATATGTTTGGTCCCATGACCTGGTCTTTACATTACTGTTAAAGTCCTTTTAGGCTGTTCCCATTCCGCTCGCCGCTACTTTGGGAATCGCTTTTGCTTTCTTTTCCTTTAGCTACTAAGATGTTTCAGTTCACTAAGTTGTCTTTCTCTTCTCTATGAATTCAAGAAGGAATGCATTGGGTTGCCCCATTCGGGAATCCTCGGATCAGTGCATACGTCCTGCTCCCCGAGGCATATCGTCGGTTGTCACGCCCTTCATCGGCTCTAGGTCCCTAGGTCTCCACCATATGCCCTTTATTGATTGATTTTGTTTTGTGTATTGAAATAACCGCAATTCTGATATGCCCAAGTAAAACACTTAGGCTTGGCTGGAGGTAAGCGGACTCGAACCGCTGGCGTCTGCCTTGCAAAGGCAGCGCTCTACCAACTGAGCTATACCCCCGTGCCATGGGCTATTCTGGACTTGAACCAGAGACCTCACCCTTATCAGGGGTGCGCTCTAACCACCTGAGCTAATAGCCCGTAGCGTGGTGCATTTCTCCTAAATACAGTGGCAAGCCAACAGTGCAGAGAAATGCGCGCTTAATTCATCTTTAAAAAGGAGGTATTCCAGCCACACCTTCCAGTACGGCTACCTTGTTACGACTTCACCCTAGTCACCAACCCTGCCTTCGGCATCCTCGTCCCAATGGGTTCGAGTAACGACTTAGGGAAGAGTCGACTTCCATGGTGTGACGGGCAGTGTGTACAAGACCCGGGAACGTATTCACCGCTGTATAGCTGACCAGCGATTACTAGCGATTCCACCTTCATGCACTCGAGTTGCAGAGTGCAATCCGAACTGAGATAAGGTTTTTGAGATTGGCTAGCCTTCGCAGGATCGCAGCTCATTGTCCTTACCATTGTAGTACGTGTGTAGCCCAGGATGTAAGGGGCATGCTGACTTGACATCATCCACACCTTCCTCCGATGTTGGTCGGCAGTCTCTCTTAAGCACTCAGTGAGCAACAAGAGACATGGGTTGCGCTCGTTACGAGACTTAACTCGACATTTCACAACACGAGCTGACGACAGCCATGCACCACCTGTCATTCCATCCCGAAGGAGGCTCCTCTTTCAAGGAGTTTTGAAATGATTTCAAACCCTGGTAAGGTTCTTCGTGTAGCATCGAATTAAACCACATACTCCACCGCTTGTGCGGGTCCCCGTCAATTCCTTTGAGTTTCACTTTTGCAAGCGTAATCCCCAGGCGGGAAACTTCACGCGTTAGCTTGACCACCGCTCGTTGTATTTCGCTCGGCAGTGAGTTTCCATCGTTTACGGCTAAAATTACTAGGGTATCTAATCCTAATCACTCCTTTAGCTTTCGTCTCTTAGCGTCAGGTAAAGCCCAGTACAGTGCCTTCGCCATATTGGTGTTCCTCCCGATATCTACGCATTTCACCGCTCCACCGGGAATTCCCTGTACCTCTACTTCCCTCAAGTATAGAAGTTTCCTTTGCTTGATCTCGGTTGAGCCGAGGAATTTAACAAAAGACTTTCTATACAGCCTACAGACTCTTTACGCCCAATCATTCCGAATAACACTTGCATCCTCCGTCTTACCGCGGCTGCTGGCACGGAGTTAGCCGATGCTTATTCCTCGAATACCGTCATTTGTTTCTTCTTCGAGAAAAGAAGTTTACAACCCGCGGGCCGTCATCCTTCACGCAGCGTCGCTCCGTCAGACTTTCGTCCATTGCGGAAAATTCCCCACTGCTGCCTCCCGTAGGAGTTTGGACCGTGTCTCAGTTCCAATGTGGCTGTCCATCCTCTCAGACCAGCTACTGATCGTCGCCTTGGTGTGCAGTTACCACACCAACTAGCTAATCAGACGCAAGATCATCCCTCGGCGAAATTCTTTCACTCCACAGCGTATCGGGTATTAGCTCTCGTTTCCAAGAGTTGTCCCCGACCGAGGGGCAGATTCTTACGTGTTCCTCACCCGTTCGCCACTCTTCCGCAGTCCGAAGACTCCTTCATCGTTCGACTTGCATGTGTTATGCACGCTGCCAGCGTTCCTTCTGAGCCAGGATCAAACTCTCCTTGATGTGTTTGAGAAGATTAGAAAAACTAATGCTTCCATATACCAGTATAGCGTGACCTCTTAAAAACAATGGCTGTCTGCCTCTTTCACACTGCAAATTCACTGCATTAGCGTTATATATATATATAACGTTAATGCAATAGTTACTTATTTCCTCCGTGTAAAATTACACGGAAGAAAAAACATTTACCACGGTGAGATTAGGACAGTAAATGCAGGTGCAGTCGTGTCAACCAAAATGGAAGCAATCTGCACAACAGATTTAGTTGGCTTAAGCTGCTCAACCATTAATTTAGGCGGAGCCATTGCGACCTGAGCTACGTGGTTTACTCCTGTATTCTCTCCAATTGGTGACTCTTTGGAGATATTTTGCAGGCAAAAAAGCTCCAAATAAAATATGTTGGCGACGGTAAGTTGAACCCATTACATCCCGTTTCAACGACAACAACCATCGCTATGAGGATTGTTGGCAGTTTCCAAAAGGATTGATCAGAAGTGGCAAGTGTAGCTACATTTATTTTTTTTTGTATGAAAAAATCTGTGCGTTTGCAGAAGTATAGAAACGATCACAGTTAAGGACCTGTTCCGTTGAAGTGTTTGAATTGGGCATAGGTCGTCCCCTAAAATAATGTACCTGCAACAAAATAAAATGTAATTATGTTGTATTATCAAAAAATAACTACATTTTATTTTATATATATATTTGGGCACTCTGAGTCCTGTAAACGAACCCGAGAATACACTAAAATTCTCTTCGTATTAAATATAAAGAGAATCCTAATGATTGACTACGTCCACTTGATTAATCAAGTGGACGCATTGAAACTACTCATTAGTGTCCGCCTTAATTTTGAAATTTCTATTCTCAATTCCAGATTTTGTTTTTTCAAAATTCGATTTTCTCCACGAAGCCTGTGCATCTTTTCTCTAATATAGCGAGCTTCTGTTCCAGTGCATTGGCATAACGAAGGTTCTCAATTTTCATTTGAAGCGCTTGAAACTGATACTGTAAGGAAAATAATTCCCCCTCATCCCTTTGCGACTCGCTAATCTCTAAGACTAACCGTGTGCTACGAGTAGCTTGTTCAGTTGCATCCTGGTAAAAAGAATCAATTAAGTCGTTGTCTGCTTTCTGAGCGTCTCAAAGACGTTTATTTTCTCGTTGCAAAACAAAAATACGTTGTTTTTTGTTGACCCACTTTTCGTACTTTTTTGGCTCTTCTTTATCTGGGGTAAGTATGGTTTATTCATGTTAATTTACCATGTCCCCTCAAATCAAAAAAACTTAAGGGTACCAGACTTTTGGGCCCTATAAAAGGGCCCAAAAGTACACTAGAACTCACTTGCGATTTAAAATAAATAAAAAGAAAATTCTAGTGATTTACTACGTTTACTTGATTAATCAAGTGGACGCATTGAAAGCACTGGCTCAGTATCACGATCGATTCCTTTTTCGAACCCTGCAGCAGCTGCACGTGCACGACCTGCGTGCCAAAGGTGTCCTACGAAGAAGAAGAATGCTAAAACCCAGTGCCTTATCACTTTCCTTGACTTTATTTTTAGCACGAGGCTCTGTTAAAACGGAAAGGTTTGCTAAACGTGCTTTAAGATCTAATAAAGCTAATTTACAGTCATTGATTGTATAGCCTAATGTCCGACACTCAGTAAGAGTGTCTCTAAAGATTTTGTAAATAGTACAAGTTTCAATGAATAGATATTCGTTGATCGTAAGAAGAGCGTCGGAATAATCCCACCAGGTATCGGTGTTGTACTCGGTCAGATTGATTCTCTGACTATTACAATCTTTGCGAATTGCTTCCCCTGAAGCACGAGACTTGGAGATGTAATCTTTGTGGCACTTTAAAAAACGCTCCCGCACATCCATAATAAAAGCGTCTTTTTTTCCAATAACGTGTTTCTATACATTAAAACTGAATTTTTGCTCTCAACTATCAGAATTCACTTTGAAAGAGATTCAAATTTTTCCAGGAGCTCTACATGATCTTGGTCTGTAAACTGATCTATATCGTTTGTTATGTGTTAAAAATGATAACCGTTGAATGAAAAACATTCAACTGTACTACAGACAAGGAGGGACTCGAACCCCCGACACTGTAGTTCGTAGCCACATACTCTATCCAACTGAGCTACTTGTCCATAATGAAAGTATGCCAAAACTAAGTTTAAAAATCAAGTCTTTTTTTTTAATTAATTTTTTT
>Ga0209091_10000392_pt1 | contig 42518 bp, 38 predicted proteins | sample ArcticOcean_MG_C_6_FD_187438 | JGI IMG/M metagenome (GOLD analysis project Ga0209091, IMG submission 187438) | Marine microbial communities from western Arctic Ocean - ArcticOcean_MG_CB8_128 (SPAdes) (version 2) | ecosystem: Environmental > Aquatic > Marine > Oceanic | place: Arctic Ocean...
AGTAGTAGCGATAGATGCAAATGGAAACAAAAGTAATTCGGGAGTATACTCTTTTAGAACAAACTAAACCTCTAAAGCAGAAGCTATAACATTAAGGTAATCCGACAAAGAATGGTTTGTTTGGTTTTTGAATTTAAAAAAGCTTTAATCTTCTGTGATTTTTCTTTCTATAGATTAATTCTCGAAATAGCATATCTTATGAAATAAATTTAAATAAATTTGTCATTATAATTCTATTATTATAGCGTTCAATATTGATGAGAAAGGAAAGAAAAGAGTTTAATTTTACCAGTGCTAAAATCTAAAAAATGAATTTATACTCAGAAAATCAAACTAAAAATATACACAAAGAAACCTTTGCTTATTTAATTATTGAAGAACAAAATCATGTTCTTTCAATAACTTTAAACCGACCTAATAAAAAAAATGCCTTACATCCACAGTTAATTAATGAATTAGCTTTTGCATTTCACTATGCCCATTTCAATAAGCTCTTCAGAGCTATTTTAATAAAGGCAAATGGAGATGTTTTTTCTTCAGGGTTAGATTTAAAGGCTATGAATGGAGTTATAGAAGAAAACAATTCTACTATCCCTGAGCCAAACTCAAGAATTTTGATAGGTGAACTATTTAATAAACTACATAAACCTAAAATTTGTCAATTGGAAGGTAATGTTTATGCAGGGGGTTTGTTAATAGTAGCTGGCTGTAACTATGTTGTAGCAAAAACAAACATTATCTTTGGATTACCCGAAGTCAAAAGAGGCATTTTCCCGATGCAAGTGATGGAATCATTATCCAAAATAATGCCATTAAGAAGTGTAATTGATTGGTGTATTCGTGGATATAATTTAGATGTCGAGAAGGCTAAAGACTGGGGTTTAGTTTCTGTAGTTGTTGAGGAGAACGCAGTCAAAGAAACAGTTACTAATTGGCTATACGGAGTAATACATAATTCGCCTATCGCAATAAAACATGGATTAGAAGCAGCTGACAAGATTAATTCAAGTGAATCAAATAATGAATATTTATATAACATGTTAGAAAAAGTAAAAAGTTCTAGTGATGCTAAAGAAGGAATTAAAGCCTTTAAAGAAAAAAGAAAGCCAAATTGGAACTAATTAGCATAAAGTAATATTAAAAATAAAAAAATGAGTAGACACCTCTCCCTTAGATCTGGAAACCCAGTTTTATCTAATAGCACATTTAATAGTGCAGATAATACTACAAAACAAATGACAATTGAAGGAACAGTCAACAAAACGGCTATCAGTCTTTTTTTACTAGTTGGTACTGGTTATTTAAGCTTCGAAGCAATGAGTCCTATCATGTTAATTTCTTGTGGGGTCGGAGGTTTTATTGTTGCTCTAATAACAATCTTCAAAAAGAAATGGGCTCCAATAACAGTACCTATTTATGCGATTTTAGAAGGTGGATTATTAGGAGGGATTTCCTTTATGTATAGCAAAATGTACGATGGTATTGTTTTAAATGCCATATGTCTTACTATTGGAATACTTCTTTCTTTGTTAATGGCATATAGATCTGGTTTAATAAAACCAAGCGAAAACTTTAAACTCGGAATTGCAGCTGCTACCGGTGGTATTGCGATAGTGTATTTAATTAATTTTACAATGGGATTTTTTGGGTCAGGAATGGGCGTTATGAGTATTAACAATTCTTCGATGATGAGTATCGGTTTTAGTTTAGTTGTTATAGTAATTGCAGCCTTAAATTTGGTTTTAGACTTTGATTTTATTGAAGAAGGGGCTGAGAAAGGGGCTCCAAAATACATGGAATGGTATGGCGCTTTTGGATTACTGGTTACTTTAATTTGGCTTTACTTAGAAATTTTAAGGTTACTATCAAAGTTAAACTCTAGAAAATAACCTAATCCTTATTAAATGAAAAAAGCAGAACTCCGGAAAAAGTTCTGCTTTTAATTATGTAAAGTGGTTTGGCACCATATTTACAGAACAAATGTAAGTGAAATATGTGATTTTTCTTCTAACTAATAACGAATGTTCACATGCACCAGTTTTAATCCATAAAAAACAAGGGGTTTTCATTTTGTTTAATACTAATTAAATGCGATAAAAAGCAACTTAGGCATTTAACATGATTTTTATAGTTATTTAATATATATAAAATAAAATATTTTGGAAACTTTAAACAAAAATTGGTTTGCTTTTACACTGATCGCTGTAATCTTTGGACTTCTTGATTTTATTCTAGTAAAACAAGGAGCAGGAAGTCACTATCAATCTTGTCCAGCTATGCCAATGATGCTTATGAAACATCTCGATGGGGTTGATATGAAAGATATGGATCTAGCTATTAATACAGAACCTGGAAAGAATGGAGAGAAAAAAATAAAAGTAAAGGTTATAAAGAAAGAAAAATAAAAACTGTTTCTAATATTCAAAAGCCCTTTTAAAAAGGGCTTTTTTTGGATTAATAATTCACAGAGATACTTCAAGGTAAGCACCTTGACCTTTAATCTCAATTTTTTCGATAACAGCTGGAATAAAAACAGTCTGACCTAGTGGAAATGAATATTTCTTTTCGTCAAAATTAATTTCCAAATTTCCCTTAATACAAATTAAAATTCTGAAAGATTCGTTGGCGTTATATCTTCTTTCTAATACTCCATCGATTGAAACAAAATTAGTTGTGAAATAAGGTGTTTTAATCAAAGGATTTACATGATTGAGTACTTTAGAATAGGACGTTTTGATTTCTTCTTGAATAGAAAAATCAAGCGCATCGAGAGCTAATTCGGTATGTAACTGTCTGGTATTATCTGTTTTATAGTCTACACGATTATAGTCATAAACTCGATAAGTTACATCAGAAGATTGCTGTATTTCTGCTAATGTAACGCCACCACCAATTGCATGAACTCTGCCTGTGGGTATGTATACTACATCTCCTGAACTAACTTTTTCCTTATGTAAAATCTCTTCCAGTCTGTTCTCATCAAGCAGCTGGTTGAAAGTACTTACATCTACTTCTTTTTTAAAACCTATGATTAATTCAGCTTCTGGTTCAGCATCTAACACATACCACATTTCATTTTTTCCATAAGAATCATGGCGTTCCTTTGCTAGAAAATCGTTTGGATGAACTTGAACAGAAAGTGGACTTTTTGCATCAATAAATTTTATTAAAAGTGGAAAGGTTGTGCCAAATTTTTCGTGTACTTTTTTACCCAAAACAGCTTCGGGAGATTCCTTAATCAATTGCGGAAGGGTTTTTCCCTTATATAAACCAGAGGTTACTTTAGATTCAAAACCTTTTAATGCTGAAACTTCCCATGACTCTCCTTTATTTTGACCTTCATATGTTCGTCCCAAAAAAGATTTTAATTTTTCTCCACCCCACATTCGGTATTGATATTGTGGAGTGAAAAAAAGCGGATAGAATGAAGTCATAAATGATTCTTTAAAAGCTGCATTAAAGATATTAATTCTAGGGTGAACCTACTTTACTTTCTTCAATTTATTTACAAAGGAACTGAACAGATTACTTCTAGCATTCTTTATAAGTTCGGAGGTATTTTGTTTTGAATATTCGAGAGACATACCCTTAGTCAGAATACTCAATAAGTCTAAAAATCCGTGCTTAATAAAACTTTCAAATGGCACTTCAACAGAACCTCCAATCCCAATAACAGGCACTTTATATTTCTTACCTAACCGAGCCACTTCTCCTGTTAATTTTCCATTGATTGATTGTTGGTCAATTTTTACTTCAGCAGTAAAAATTAAATCTGCTTTTTTAATTTCATTTTTCAAACCAACTAGTTCGGCAAGTAAAGAAAATCCTGAAACTAAATTTGCATTAAAAAATCCATACATCCCAGCTGCTGATCCACCAGCTGCTCCTCCACCCTTCAAAGCTCCAATTGATCTTCCAAATTGCTGACTTATACATCGACAAAAATTATTTAAACTTTGTTCAAGTAGTACGATGTCTTATGGTGAAGCTCCTTTTTAGGACCATAAACAGCAGTAGCTCCATTTATCCCGAGTAAGGGACTATCAAAAACAACTTTCCATTTAATATGATTTAAATTTTTGAGCGATATTATTAAATGTAATTCACTTAAAAAAACTCCCCCCCCTTTATTAAGTTCATTCCCCGATTTATCTTGTTGGTTTCCTCCTAAAGCTTGAAAAATTGCTGCACCTCCATCATTAGTGGCACTAGCGCCAAAACCTAGTATGATTTCTGTACAGCACTTGCTTATAGCATCCTTAACCATAAGCCCTGTACCAAAAGTAGAGGCTAAGGCAATGTTTCTTTTTACAGCAGGCACATCAGCTAATCCATAAGCTTTAGAGAGCTCTATCCAGGCTGTTTTATGATCATTAAAAGTCAAATATAATACTTTAATCGAATTGCCCATAGCATCTTGGGTGACACATTCTACAAGTTTATGAGCAACATGTTTTTGAAGTACATTCTCCCCCATCAGAAAATGGAAATTGTATTACATCAACAGAAGTATCAACAAAATCAATACCGGATGCAATTGATTTAGAAACCCTCTCCGCAGACAAGCACTCTTTAAATGAATCTGGTATTACCAATATACGAATAAAGCTAAAAAATTGAAATTCTCATGCTCAATGTAACAATAACATAAATATTCTAAAAATAACAGTCGTTTATCAATTAAAAAAGCAAATGAGAAAATTGTACTTAAATCGTACTTAACCACTTTAAAGTTGCTTTTGTTTAACATTTTAGAAAAACTGAATAATTTATATCACACAAAACAAAATGTCTGAAAAAAAATATAAAAAAGGTAAATTTATTTGTATATTGAGCCTTTAGTGACATGTGATGTGTGTTCTAGGGTACAATTACTTACTTACTACATCTATAATAAAATGTTTTTTTAATGGAGATTGAACTAGTTGCCCTTCAACAGAATATTGGTGTACACATAAAAAAATTACGCTTAGAAGCTGGATTTTCAAGCTATGAGGTATTCGCTGACAAGAACAAACTAAGTAGAATTCAGTATTTTAAGATGGAAAAAGGAACTAATTTTACTTTAAAAAGTTTGGATCGAATTTTGAATATTCATGATCTTACCATTGTTAATTTCTTCCATCTTCTAGAAAAAGATCCTAAAAGATCTATAGACACTTCCTGTTCTGATCGAATGAATGAGTTACTTAAACGTTTTAAACTCTCTAAAATTGAATTCAGCAAATCATTAGGATTATCTAATTCGAATCAGATCAATTCAATTTTGAATGAGAAAAGTAACATTAAAGCTAAACTGGCTTATAAAATAAATAAAGTTTATCCAGATGTATCTTTCAGATGGGTATTAAAAGGAGAGAGTTAAAAAGCTTAAATTAGCTTAATACTCTTTTATGATACAACAAAAACTCTTATCACATTGCAGAAGCTATATTGCCGAAATTTTAAACGGTTTTGAAAATAGAAAAGTAGAAATATTACTTGCATTAGAATCAGAAAGTAAAAGTTCCGCTGGTGATAAACATGAAACTGGTAGGGCAATGATTCAACTTGAAAGAGAAAAGCTTGGAGAACAAATTAAGAAATTTGAACTGCATCAAAAACACTTAATACACCTTGAAAATCACATAAATTCCGAGCATGTGAAACTAGGGTCTGTTGTTACAACAAACCAATCTAATTACTATATTTCTTTTCCAGTTAGAGAATGTATAATTAAATCTAAAATATATTACTGTATTTCGGCTCAAAGTCCAATAGGCAAATTACTCTTAGGAAAAAAAGTTGGTGATCAAATAATTTTCAACAATATAACAAGCCTGATTTTAGAAGTTTTTTAGCTTTTTTTTCTAACCTTTTTACTGTGATGCTTATTTTTGTGACGCTCTTCCTTAAGTCTTTCTGCCTCTTTAGCTCTTCGCTCTTGAGGTTTTATTTTTTTGGTTGACACATTCTTTTTCTTTTTGTTAGATAGGTCATTACGCTGATTTTTATAATGTCCTCTCAAAAAGCTAAGAATGACATCTTCGAGCGCCGGAAGCTCAAGATAAAGGTGATCCGGTTGGTTTGTTTTGATGTTTATGCCTCGGATAATAGAACCAAATTCATCGCGCTCAAAAGTTGCGATAGGCATTTCATTAATCAAGAACTCTTCTTGCAATAAAATACGCTTTACTTCCTTTCCTGTTATTTCTTTTTGACTGCTCATAACCTTAGAATATTAGATAGGTTGATTAAAATAATGAGTTAAAATTTTTACCAATTCTTTTTTATATGCTTCATACAAAACACCTGAGCTGTTCTTAATCTGAGTATCCATTTCATCTTCAACCTCTTCTTCTGCGTAATAGGCCATATCATAATCCCCGTCAAAACGCTCAATAATCATATCTTCCACACGAATAGAAAATGCTGTTTCATAGCCTTTCCCTAAAGAATTTCGCATATAATCCCAAACATAGGACAACATCTTAAAAGTAAAACCATCACCAAGGGCGTAGGCCTTTTCACTAATTTCAGCAAATTTCTTTTGTTGATTATCAAGGACCGCAGCAATCAAAAACTCTTGATCTAAGCTTAATTCTTTTCCCTGTTTTTGCAATTCAAAAAGCGAAGCTATGCGTATGTGCAATTTATTCTTAACCATAAACTGAATTAATTTAATAAAAAAAGGATAGAAAAAGCCAACCATAGCCCAACTACCCTTTTAATGAAGCCAGGGTGTGAAGCCCTGCAGGACAAAAGTAAGTAATAATTCAATACTTACTATACTTAAAGACCGCTAAAGCAATTTTTTTTTATTTCCCTATCAAGAGTAGTTTTTCTTGTCTTTTATTAACGTAACGAAATCCATCTTCTCCAAAAAAACCAGCTTCTTCTAACATTATTCTAATGTCTTTATTCCAATTTGGAATGAATACTGTTGTATTCAATTCTATTGCGTAAGAGGTATTAACATGCACAGGATAATCTCCAGTTACTGGAACTCCATTTTGAGAATCCCACATACCTAAAGTAGTACCAGCTGAATGACCAAAAGTTCCTAATGGATGAGTATATATTTGAGGTCGAAGCCCTTCTTCCCTTCCTTGTTTTAAGGAAACTTTTAGTATTTCGTTTCCTGTGATTCCTTCTTTAAAATTAGAGGTAAATATATCTTGAACTCGATTTCCCTGAGCTAGTGCATTGACCAAAAAATCTGGTGCTTGGGTTTCGTCCGGTTTTAAAACATAAGCAAGCTCTTGACAATCAGTATTAAGAGTTAAATAGCTAATTCCAAAATCACAATGAACTAAATCTCCTGGCTGAATAATATCATATTTTGACTTGTTATCGAAAGCATATAGATCACTTTTATCTGCTCTCTGAACATCAACAGTTGGGTGAAACCAAGTCTTTAAGCCTAAGCTCAAAACTTGTTCTCTTAACCACCAAACAATATCATCTGTAGTAGTAACCCCTGGTTCAATAACCTTTGTGGAAAATGCTTCTGCAATTATTTCATGAGTTATTGCAACAAGGTCTTCATAGTGCTCCATTTCTTTTGCTGTACGGGTTTCAACCCATCCAACTGCAAGTTTCTCAGACGAAACAACTCTTTTTTTATAGGTCTCAGGCAAAACATTCATCAATGCATCATAATCTGTTTTTACTAGACCATCGGCAAGAGCAAAAGCTTTTGAAGTATTAATTCCTATACTTTTTGGGTCTTGAGAAGTTATATAATCAGCTAAAGCTTTCCATTGATTGGGTTGCTTTTCTTTATCCCAAATTGAAGGAATTAGCGTCCCAAAAGGATACCGTGTAATAGCAGCAGAAGTAATTCCTTCAGAATTTTTATTCTTTGAAAAAACAAGAATAGTTTGCCTCCTAGCATTCAGCCAGGTTGGAGGTAAAAGTGTTTTTATGATTGGATCTTCATTATACTCACGAGTTATCAAAACCCACAAATCAATTCCCGTTTCGTCCATCAGCTTAGGTAGCAGGTTTTCTAAACGATCTTTTTGAATTTCATCAATGATTGTAGCCCGTTCCTTAAGTGGAAGGATTTGCTGTCCAATCCCCATAATAGGTAACAGAAGCATTAAATATATTATTTTTTTCATAAGACAACTTAGTTTAATTGCGGTGGACCCGCTGGGATTCTAGGTTCATAAGATGGGTTGGTTCGGTTATTTTTAAAGTCTTCTTTAACACGAGCAACTAATTTTGGATCTGTAAACAAATCAACCATAGTCATCCCTAAGGCTTTGGAAGCATAAAACATCCCTTTGTGGCCTATAGACATTCCTGTACAGGCTACAACTGCCCATGAGTGCCATGGGCCTCCATTAGATGCAACCGTTGCTGACATTCGAATGGTTGGCACTAACTGACTTACATCACCAACATCTGTTGATCCTCCCTGTGCAGGGAATGATGGTCGTAACGGGTATATTCCGCCATCCAAACCTTTGAGGGGTTTTCCTGTTTCTTTTAAAATTGTGTTGGCATAAGAAACCTCATCGTCCGAATAGATTATTGGTCCTAAGGATTCAATGTTTTTTTGCATAACCTCAGCACCTGTTCTATTAACTTGGATTTCATAAATTCCTGATATTAATTGAATTTCATGACGGACACCTGCCATAAGTGCTGCTCCTTCTGCAATTTTCTTAGCTCGCTCATATAATATATCAACATTTGGTCTGTCGTTCTCACGTAAACGGGTCCATATTTGAGCATAATCGGGAACTACGTTTACAACATCACCTGCTTTTTCAATATCGTAATGAATTCGGGCTGTTGGTTTAATATGTTCTCTGTAATAATTCAATCCTGTTGTAAAAAGTTCCATAGCATCTACAGCACTTTTACCATTCCATGGATCAGAGGAAGCATGAGAAGAGCTGCCATAAAACTTAACTCTGAAGTCGACCAAAGCTTTACTACTCTGAGTTGCAGCCTCAATTCCATCCCCAGGGTGCCAATCCATACAAACATCTAGTTTATCAAACAGCCCTTCGCGAGCCATCCACACTTTAGCGAAAATGGTTTCTTCAGCGGGAGTTCCATAAAAAACAATGGTTCCTTTTAAAGTTCCCTTTTCAATTTGCTCTTTAATAGATATGGCTGCACCAAGACTTGCAGTTCCGAATAAGTTATGTCCACATCCGTGGCCTGCTCCTCCGGGAACTCGAGCTTCTCGAATTGGTTGTTTTTTTTGAGATATTCCAGCATTAGCATCAAACTCGCCTAGAATACCGATTACAGGTTTACCTGTTCCATAAGTTGCTGAAAAGGCTGTTGGAATTCCAGCGACACCTTTTTCAACTGTAAACCCGTTTTGCTCCGCAAAATTGATTAAATATTCTGAGGACTTAAATTCTTGAAGAGAAGTTTCTGCAGCTTTCCAAATGGCATCACTAACCTCAATCATAGCGTCTTGATGCGCATCGACTGATTTAATAATGTCTTTTTTAATTTTTGATTTCGATTGAGATTGAACTCCCTGAATTCCTAGTATTATAAAACATAAGAGAATTACTTTACTGATTTTTTTCATGTTTTTTTATTTAGAATTTCAAGTTACAATTTTATTTCAACTAGATTTTGTAACTTGGGATAACTATATCAAAAACAAACAGATGCGTTATTCAAAAATTTTATTCTCCTCGTTATTGGGAGTCTTTTTACTTTTTTCAAATCAAGATGCTACGGCACAATCAAGAAGGTCAAAAAAATCAAACACAACTCAGATCAGTCCGCAATTACACGAATCGGTTCAGTATCGATCCATTGGCCCTTTTAGAGGAGGCCGATCAGCTGCGGTTGTTGGAGTTGCAAACCAACCAAAGGTTTTTTATTTCGGAGCAACCGGGGGTGGAGTTTGGAAAACTGTTGATGGCGGAGAAACCTATAAAAATATTTCGGATGGATACTTTGGAGGAAGTATTGGTTCTGTAGCTGTAGCACCAAGTGACCCCAATATTCTTTATGTAGGAGGTGGTGAAGTTACTGTCCGTGGTAACGTTTCCTCAGGAAAAGGCGTTTGGAAAAGTTTAGATGCTGGTAAAACCTGGACTTATTTAGGTTTACCTAATTCCAGACATATCCCACGTATGGTCGTTCATCCTCAAGACCCAAATACTGTATATGCAGCTGTGTTAGGAGATTTATATAAACCAAACAACGACCGAGGGGTTTACAAAAGTACCAATGGTGGTAAAAGTTGGAAGAAGATTTTATTTTCTGATGTTCAAGCTGGAGCTGTTGAATTGGTTATGGACCCTTCCAACCCAAGACATTTATATGCTTCAACTTGGCGCATTCAAAGAACTCCAAATAGCTTGAATAGTGGAGGCGATGGGTCTGCACTATGGAAGAGTTCAGACAGTGGTGCAACATGGAAAGAAATTAGTAAAAACAAAGGCTATGCAAAAGGAACCCTTGGAATTATCGGTGTTACGGTTTCGCCTGTAAATCCAAATAGAGTTTGGTCTATTGTTGAGAATAAAGAAAAAGGTGGAGTTTATCGTTCAGACGACGGAGGTGAAAGTTGGAAACATGTAAACGAAAGTCGCTCTTTGAGACAGCGAGCATGGTATTACACTAAAATCTACGCAGATACTCAAGATGAAAATGGTGTATATGTAATGAATGTAGCTTATCACAAATCGACAGATGGTGGAAAAACATTCAGCAGTCATAATGCGCCTCATGGGGATCATCATGATCTATGGATTGCTCCAGAAGATAACCAACGAATGATTATAGCCGATGATGGTGGAGCACAAGTTACTTATGACGGTGGAAGCTCTTGGAGTACTTATATGAATCAACCAACTGCACAGTTTTATAGAGTAACAACTGATAATGCATTTCCATACAGAATCTATGTTGCTCAGCAAGATAATTCTACCATTAGAATAAATCATCGAAGTTCTGGACGTTCTATTACTGAATCAGATTGGGAATCTACTGCTGGTGGAGAGTCAGCTCACATAGCTATTGACCCTACTAATAATGAAATTGTTTATGGTGGAAGTTATGGTGGCTTCTTAACTCGAGTAAATCATGCTAAAAATTCCGTTCGTGGAATAAATGTTTGGCCAGACAATCCTATGGGTCATGGAGCAGAAGGAATGAAGTACCGTTTTCAATGGAATTTCCCTATCATCTTTAGCAAACATAATTCTAAACGCTTATACACCTTTTCTAATCAAGTTCATGTTACAGAAAACGAAGGGCAAGAATGGAAAATTATCAGTCCTGATTTAACTCGAAATGACCCTACAAAACTCAAAACATCTGGAGGGCCTATTACCCAAGATAATACAAGTGTTGAATATTACTGCACCATTTTTGCAGCAGAAGAATCTCCCTTAAAAGAAGGGTTATTGTGGGTTGGAAGTGATGATGGTTTAATTCACATAACTCAAGATGGAGGAGGAAACTGGAGTAATATAACACCTAAACAAATGCCAGAATGGACTATGATTAACAGCGTAGAACCATCTCCATTTGATCCGGGAACTTGTTATGTGGCTGGTACTCGTTATAAATTGGGTGACTATACTCCTTATTTATACAAAACAACAGATTATGGTGCAACATGGAAAACAATTATAAATGGGATTGCTAAAGAAGATTTTACCCGTGTAGTTCGAGCTGATCCTAGTCGAAAAGGAATGTTGTATGCAGGAACTGAGAACGGTATTTATGTATCATATGACGATGGATCTTCATGGTCATCTTTTCAAAAGAACCTCCCTATAGTTCCTATTACTGACTTAACCATTAAAGACAATAGCCTTATAGTTGCCACTCAGGGTAGGAGTATTTGGATGCTGGATGACCTTACGGTACTTCACCAAATACAACCAAATAAGATAAGTCAAAAGACCATTCTTTACAAACCAAAACAAAGCTACCGGACAAAAGGACGTGGTGGAAGAAGCTCATTAACAGCAGGAACCAACCTTCCTAACGGAGTTATAATTCATTATTACCTTAAGGATTTTGATGATGAGAAAGACAAAGTTGAACTTCAATTTAAATCAAGTAACGGTGAACTAATAAAAGTATATTCTACAAAAGACAAGGAAAATAAGCTCACGGTGAAAGCTGGAGGTAACAGTTTTGTTTGGGATACTAGATATGATGGAGCAGAGAGACTAAAAGGAATGATTTTTTGGAGTGCTTCATTCTCTGGAGCGAAAGCAGTTCCTGGCGAATATTCGGTTAGTTTACTTGTTAATGGAAAAGAACAAACTCAAAACTTTGACATTCTTCCTGATCCTAGATCAGAATCATCAGTTGCTGAAATGCAAAAACAATTTGATTTTGTTAACGACGTAAATAAAACTGTTGATAAGGCTCATAAGGCGATCAAAAACATAAGAGAGATTAGAAGTAAATTGTCTGATTTCGAAAAACAAAATAAAGCAGATTCAACAGCAACAAAACTGATTGCTCAGTCTAAAGATATTCAAGGAAAATTACTTGAGGTTGAAAAAACTTTATATCAAACTCAGAATAGAAGTAATCAAGATCCATTAAATTTCCCAATTCGCTTAACAAACAAACTTGGGCATCTAAACCGATTGATTACTATGGATGATTTCCCACCAACCGCGCAAGATACAGCAGTCAAAGATATTTTATCTGCAGAAGTTCAAGCAGCTATGAAAACATATCAAGAGTTAATTAATACCGATGTAGCAGCCTTTAATACTGCTTTTAAAAATGAAAAAAGAAATTACCTGAACATCGAATAGAAACAGGTGATTTATTAAACACAAAAAGCGAGCTAAATATTTTAGCTCGCTTTTTTATTATATCCTATTTTAGAAGAAGTTTTTAGATTACTTCAAACAATCCTGCAGCTCCCATTCCGCCACCAACACACATGGTCGAAACAACATATTTAGCGCCTCTTCTCTTACCTTCTATAAGTGCATGGGCTACCATTCTAGACCCTGACATTCCATAAGGATGACCTATAGAAATAGCGCCTCCATTCACGTTTAACAACTCATTGGGAATTCCTAGATGTTCTTGACAATAAATCACCTGAACCGCAAATGCTTCGTTAAGTTCCCAGAGACCTATATCAGACATTTTGAGACCATGTTGCTTTAATAGTTTTGGAATCGCATAAATAGGGCCAATTCCCATTTCATCTGGCTCACATCCTGCAACTGCTATTCCTCTATATATCCCAAGGGGAGTTCCCGAATGCTTAGCTGCGGTAGCAGCTTCCATTAATACACAAGCAGAAGCTCCATCAGACAATTGACTTGCATTTCCAGCGGTAATAACACCATTTTCAAGAACAGGATTCAATCCAGACAAACCTTCAATTACAGTACTGGGTCTATTTCCTTGATCTTTATTTAAAGTAATATCTTGATAGCTAATTTCTTTTGTTTCTCGATCCATAACACCCATTGATGTCTTTGTTTCAATAATTTCGTCATTAAATTTCCCTGCTTGCTGAGCAGCAGCTGTCCTTTGCTGACTTTGAAGGGCATATATATCTTGTGCCTCTCTACTAACATTATATCTTTTTGCAACAACCTCAGCCGTTTGAAGCATAGGCATATAAATGTTGGGTTGTTTTGCAATTAAAGCTTTGTCTAACATTCGGTGAACGTTCATCTTTTCGTTCTGAACTAAGCTTATGGACTCTACTCCTCCTCCAATAGTTATTTCCATTCCATCACAAATTATTTGCTTTGCCGCAGTTGCAATAGCCATCATCCCCGAAGAACATTGACGATCAATACTCATTCCGCTTACGGTTGTTGGCAAACCAGCTGCCATAGCGGACAACCTTCCAATATTACCACCAGTAGTTCCTTGTTGTAATGCTGCACCCATAATAACATCATCAATTTGATCTTTAGAAGCACCTGAACGTGCTACAGCTTCTTTAATTGCTAATGCGGCTAAAGTAGGGGCATTTGTATTGTTGTATGCTCCTCTGTAGGCTTTTCCAATTGGTGTTCTTGCTGTTGATACTATTAAGGCTTCTCTCATTATTTATTGTTTTGTGATTGATTATTAAATATACTGGATTTATATTTGATTTGGCTTTAAATACTAACGGGCTGATTTGAAAGATATCCTTCATAAACCTCGATTCCTTTTTTAGTTAAATAAGGATGGAGGATTGCAAAGCAAGCCCGAAGGCCGTTATCAACCAAATCATCACTAATGTTGCGAAGTCTAGATTGTGCAAACCAAAAATGAGTAATCATCCAAATTTGATTTGCTATGGTATCTAAAAGCTCAATCGAATTTTCAGGCTCGGGCTTCATTAGTCCTTTTCCTATTGCAATATAATTGAGGTTACGTATCATTTTGATATCATCAGTAATTTGAAGTTCCAATTCCTTTTTGATATAAGGATAGGTCATTAACAAACTGTTGGTGTCCAAATAAAAGAATTTAAATTCACTTTCAAACTCAAGATATATCTTAACTAATTCAAGAACAATACCGTCATTTGTTAACATTTTATTTGCCTGAATACGCTCTTGTAATAAGGAGCTCATATGCCCACAAACCGTATATATTAAATTTTCTTTCTTAGGGAAATGATAATTAAAATTACTTAAACTAATTCCTACAGCTTTTGCAATGTCTTGATTCAATACATTAAATACTCCAAATGTATTATACAACTCAATTGCCTGTGTAATTATTTTAATTTTAGTTGGATTTGCTTTTTTGAGCACGATTAGGATTTTGATTACAGATTAATTAAGAATAATTGTATATAGTATGCTAATTTATATTATTTTTCAGAATAAATTATATAAAATTATAAATTATGGCTGTTTCAAAACGAAATAAACTCCTTTATGGTTTAGGGTTTTCTTCCCAGGGGATCAAAGACGGACTCTTCCAATTGTTTTTGTTTTTTTATTTCAGTCAAATATTAGGTCTTGAACCAATATATGCTGGATCTGCATCTGTTATAGCTTTAATTTTTGATGCCATAAGCGACCCTTTGGTTGGGACTTTATCCGATCGTTGGAAAGGAGGGAAATGGGGTCGAAGACACCCGTTTATGCTGCTTTCAGCACTGCCTCTAGGCCTTTTTATTTACATCTTATTTACTCCCCCTGCGGGACTTGATCAACTTGGTTTGTTTGCTTGGCTGACTTTTTTCTCTGTCATGGTTCGATTTTCATTAACATTTTTCATTGTACCGGGAATGTCTTTAGGGGCTGAACTATCATCAGATTATAATGAACGTACTACGATAACAAGTTATAGAGTAATGTTTTCCGCTTTTCTATCTCCCTTTATTATACTGCTTGGGCTAATTGTATTTTTTACTCCAACTGCAGAAAACTCGAATGGTCTTTTTAATGAAGCCGCGTACTCGAAATTTGCTTTGCTCTGCGGAAGCCTATCAGCTCTAGTGATTTTAATAAGCTCTTACGGAACGAAAAATGTAATCCCTACTTTGCCTCAAAATAAAGGAGACCAATCTAAATTTAATTTTAAGGAATATATAAAAACCATAGGCGATGCAATCCGCATGAAGTCCTACACTACCCTAGTAAGCTACCTGATGATTATCTATATAGGCCTGGGAGTTGGTACAGTTTTCACTCCCTATTTTTCAACTTTTTTTTTCGAATTATCAGAAAAAGAATTAGGGGCACTTCCTATAGCTGCTGCATTAGGAGGAGTTTTATCTTTTATAGTCGGCCCTATAATGGGGCGTAACCTCGATAAGAAAAAAGCGGTTATCATTAGCACCTATATTTTTGGGATATTTTTCTCTCTTCCTTTTACCTTAAGACTGTTAAACATATTCCCAGAAAACGGAGACCCTTTACTTTTACCTATATACTTCTTTACACTAGCTGTTGCATATAGTTTTTTATGGGTAAGCATCAGTCTAAGTAATTCTATGATGGCAGATGTTGTAGATGAGCATGAATTGATGACTAAAACACGAAGCGAAGGCTTCTTTTTCTCCACCATGTCTTTTGCTTACAAATGTACTGTAGGCGGCGGATATTTTATAGCGGGAATATTACTCGACATTATTCAATTGCCTGGACAAGATATTCCAATAGAACAAATTGAACCAAATACAGTACTCGGTTTAGGTTATATTGGGGGCCCTATTTTACTAGTCTTTTACCTGAGTGGAATTTTGTTTATTAGAAAGTACCCGATCACAAAGACAAGCTACAATGCTATCCGATCTAAGCTTGACGATGAAAATTAAAATACAGAAATTAAAAAAGAGGATATAGGGTTCTATGTTTAATTATCTGTAAAAAAATAGTATATTGAATCCTAATATCTCACGCAAAGTATTAAGCTGATTAAAAAATAGATCGTTGAAAGAAATTGAAAAAATGGAAGTTGCAATAATAGGAGCAGGTTTTGCTGGAATTGGAGCTGCCATCAAACTAAAAGAAGCTGGAATAGAAGCTATAAAAATATTTGAGCGCAAAAAAGAACTCGGAGGAACATGGAGAGACAATACTTATCCAGGTTGTGCTTGTGATATTCCTTCATTTTTATATTCGTATTCATTTGAACCAAACCCAGAATGGTCAGAATCATTTTCTCCACATAATGAAATTCTAGCCTACCTTAAAAATTGCGCCTCCAAATATGACCTATACAAACACATTCAATTCGAAACTGCTGTAGTTTCCGCTACCTTCATAGATGACAATGGATATTGGGAGATATTGGACAACAACAACAAATACTATCATGCCCGTTCCGTAATATCTTGCAGCGGGCCGCTTAATGAACCTGTTTACCCAGATATTGAGAACAAAGAAGCTTTTGAAGGTGAACTTTTTCATTCCCTTAACTGGAATCATCAGTATGATTTGAAAAACAAAAGAGTAGCTGTTATTGGAACTGGAGCTAGCGCAATTCAATTTGTTCCCGAAATTGCACCTAAAGTTAGTCAGCTCACTGTATTTCAAAGGACAGCTCCATGGATCAGTCCTAAAAACAATCAAGCTATTGATGAAATATCAAAAAATAGGTTCAGAAAATTTCCAGCTTATCAAAAGTTTTGGAGAGAATTTATTTATTGGTTCTTGGAATTTCAGGGACTAAGTCAGTATAAAGACAATAAAATAAGAGCTTGGCGTAAAAAAGTTACTATAGAGCACAGAACATCTCAAATTAAAGACACTGATTTACTGAAAAAAACTACACCTAATTACGAGATTGGATGTAAGCGAATCCTAATTTCAGACAACTACTACCCTACGCTTGAACGTAAAAATGTTAACTTAGAAACAACTTCTATTAAACGTTTTACCAAAACAGGAGTAGAATTAAACGATGGGCAGCTGCTGGACTTTGATGTTGTGATTTTTGGAACTGGATTCAAAGCCACAACTTTTGGTCACATATACGATGTAATCGGTCTTGAAAACCGAAATTTATTTAAAGAATGGGACATCACTGGTGCAGAAGCCTTCAAAGGAATTAATGTGAGTGGTTTTCCAAACTTCATGCTTGTTGTAGGTCCAAATACGGGTCTAGGACATAATTCAATTATTCATATGATGGAGTCTCAATACAATTATATTGTGGATTACCTTTTGAAACTAAAAAAACAGCCAGACAATTATTTCAACATCAAACCTGAGGTTCAAAAAGAATACAACAACAACTTACACAAAAAACTAGAGCCCATGATATGGAATAAAGGGGGTTGCAACAGCTATTATCTGATTGATGGAAAAGGAAAAAACACTTCTATTTGGCCTGGGTCTACAATGTCTTATCGAAAACAAACGAAGCGAATAAATAAAACTGACTACGATATAGTGTCAATTGAAACTACTAAAAAAGAACTAATATAAATGGAGCAGTTTGATTTTATGTTTTACGAGTGGGAAAAGAATTTTCCTAATCAACCATTTTTAAATCAACCATTTGGAGACACATGGGAGACATATACTTGGGGTGAATCAGGCGAAATGGCTCGAAAAATTGCTAGCGCTCTAAAAAGTTTTAATTTACCCCAAGGCGCTCATATTGGATTGATATCAAAAAATTGTAGAGAATGGGTTATAGCAGATATCGCCATTGTTATGGCAGGCTATGTATCAGTCCCTTTCTTTGATAATCTTACTGGAGAGCAACTTCAAGAAGTAATAGAATTAGGCGACGTAAAGGCATTATTTGTTGGAAAAGTAGAAGATTGGGAAAACACAAAACAAAGCGTAAATGAGAACTTGCCTTTAATTTCATTCCCTAATTATAAGGGTCATTCCGTTATAGATAATGCCTTAAAATGGAAAGATATCATGAATGATTTTGAACCCTTGCAGAACGTGCACAGGCCATTCATGAATAATGTATGGAGCATCATTTTTACTTCTGGGACAACAGGAGCACCTAAAGGAGTCGTAATTAATTATAAAGCTATTGAAGAGTCTAAATGGTCGGTATTAGAACTCAATCCAACCAAAACAGATTTAGATGGGGATAATAGGTATTTCTCATACCTTCCATTAAATCATATCGCAGAGCGACTAGTAGTAGAATACAACTGTTTTAGATTTGGAGGTGCTATTTACTTTACGGAAAGCATGAGTTCTTTTACACAGAATCTTGTAGATACAAAGCCAACCATTTTTTTTGCAGTGCCTAGAATCTTGTCAAAATTTCAACAATCTATTTTATCAAAATTGCCGCAATCAGAGTTGGAAATAGCTTTGAGTGATTCTGAACAATCTGAAATAGTTAAAAAGAAACTACAGGCCGCATTAGGATTAGATAAAACAAGAGCACTTATATCTGGCGCAGCACCATTATCAGAATCTTTAAAAGAGTGGTATAGTAGTATTGGTTTGCCAATTACTAATGGCTATGGTATGACCGAAAATTGTGCTATTACCACAATACTTCTTCCAGAAGAAAAAAAGCCTGGATCAGTAGGGAAGGCACAACCAAGAGTAGAAATTAAAATTGATGATGAGACGGGAGAAATTTTAATGCGAGGACCATTTCTAATGTCAGGCTATTATAAACGACCAGATTTAACAGATGAAGCCATAGTTGAAGGATGGTTAAGAACTGGGGATCAAGGACGACTGGATGAGGATGGTAATTTATTTATTATTGGTCGTGTAAAGGACACTTTTAAAACGGCAAAAGGTAAGTTTATAGCGCCTGCTAAAATTGAGATTAGATTCACAAAAAGTGAAGCTCTTGATCAAATATGTGTAGTAGGCCTCGGGTGTCCGCAGCCCTTGCTATTAGTTAACCTGTCTGAAGTTGGAAAAGCAAAAGAAAAGCAAATTTTAGAAATAGAGTTAACGAATCTATTGGATGATATTAATGCAGATTTGCTGAACCACGAAAAAGTATCTACCCTTATTATTAATAATGAAATTTGGAGTGTAGAAAATGGGCTATTAACACCAACGCTTAAAATAAAACGTAATGCTATTTACCACTGGTATAGTGACAATTTAAATCATTGGCATGAAAATAACGAAAAAATAATCTGGGAATAGAGCATGCTATATATGTTAATCATACCGGTCTTATTAGTATTTGTCTTACTATTTATAGTTTATAATAGAGTGAGACTACCTGTAAATGTAAATTCATTAATTAATGAGATTAAAAAAGAAGAGCTTCCAGAGTTTGTCACTGGAAAAACAGGATTTGCAAATAATAATGATATAAAAATTGCTTATGAAATTCTAGATAGCAAAAAGCCTAACGGCGAGACCATAGTATTAATAAACGGTCTTGGGCAATCTAGGTTAGTATGGCCAACTTATTTTTATCAGCCTTTTTTAGACCAAGGTTATAATATAATAATATTTGATAACAGAGGTCTTGGAGAATCGGATTGGATTATGGATTGGACCAAAGAAAATTCATATTCTTTAGAAGACATGGCAACAGATGCTATTGCAGTGTTGGATGCATTGAATATTACGCAGGCCCATTTTGTTGGCATGTCTATGGGGGGTATGATTTCGCAAAGAATAGCAATTTCTTATCCTACTAGAATATTAACATTAACCTCAGTTATGTCAGCCGGGTTTTATGGAGATCCAGATTTGGTTTCAGTATCTAAAACTTTTTATGCCAATATAATTGGGGTTACCCTTTTATATGCTAGCAAGCTCAAAACTGATGCTCAAAAAATGAAATTTGATTTATCAAAACAAAGACTTCTTAAAGGAAAAGGAGATTATAAAATTGATAATAAAAAGATATTGCAAAAAGCATATTATGAAATAATTAAAAGAAAAGGATTTAACTCGAAAGTGAGTGATCAACATTCATTGGCGATTAAAATTTCAGGTTCTAGGTATGAAGAATTAAAAAATATTAAAACTCCTTCTATGGTAATTCACGGAATCAACGACCCTTTAATTAAAATTGAGCATGCAAAAAAGTACGCAACATTAATACCTAATGCAAAGACATTATTTATTAAAGGTATGGGGCATGATTTACCAGAAAAATATATCCCCGATATATTCAAATCAATTTTAAAAATAATAACACTTAATTCAACTAACTAAAAGCTAATTAAATATTAAATAATTATGAAAACAAAAAAATATAAAAAGATCTCTTTGTTATTGATGATGATGCTATTCAACATATCATTTGTTTCAGCACAAACTACGATTCGTGGTAAAGTTACAGATCAAGACAAACAACCTATACCTGGTGCAAATATTATTATAAAAGGAACAGCAATAGGCACCACTTCAGACTTTGATGGGGTTTTCAGTATAACGACCAATGAAGCATTGCCATGGGATATCGTTGTTAGCTATACAGGATATGAATCTCAGACTCTATCTATGGTGGGCATTAATGAAGGTTTAATTTCTACAGAAGTTGCTCCTTTTGGTGGTGTGAAATCTTCAGGGCAAGGAAGAGAAGGTTCTAAATACGGTATTGAAGATTATTTAGAAATAAAATATATGTGTTTTGGAAACATTATTTAATTTAAAGTAATATGACAGATGGCAAACCAATTCATCGAGACGATTATAAATACTTTCACCCAATAACGACGCGTTGGATGGATAACGACATTTATGGACATGTAAATAACGTCATCTATTATTCTTATTTTGATACCACTGCCAATCAATATTTGATTGAGCATGGTGGTTTAAATATTCATAACGCACCAATTGCTGGTTTTGTTGTACATTCTAATTGTAATTACAGATCCCCAATCGCCTATCCAGATAAAATTGAAGCTGGCTTATATGTTAAAAAGTTAGGAAATAGTGCTGTTACTTATGGTGTTGGAATTTTTAAAAAAGGTGAGAATACTGCTTGTGCCTATGGCGAATTTATTCATGTTTTTGTAAATAGAGTAGAAAATAAATCTGTTTCAATACCAGAAAATATCAGGTTGGTTTTAGAGAAATTAGTAAATGAAAATTAATTTGTACTAAAAGAAAAGAGACCTGCTTAAAAAAGCAATAACTAGAATTATTTAAATAAAAATTTATGACACCTTTAGAAAAATTTCTTAATCCTCTGCCATTACCTTATGATTTTCAGGAATGGAAAAAATTATCCTATAAGGAACGTGTCAAAAAAGTTTGCCAGACTTGGGCTGTTCAAGGCTATGGTTCGCCACTTTCAGTTGCAATTTTCTATTTAATAAAGATAGTGTTCTATGTTTTAATGTTCTTTTGGTTTTGTTCATTTTCAAATGATTTAGGAAGTATTTCTGAATTTTATCTTTGGTGGACAAATCCAGAAGCCTTGGGTAAATTCATTTTTTGGACCGTTCTGATTGAGGTGATTGGGTTGGGTGGTGCCAGTGGTCCCTTAACAGGCCGATACACACCTATAATAGGAGGGGTTACTTATTTTTTAAGACCAAAAACGATAAAAATCCCATGCTTTACAAAAATTCCATTAATTAAAAATGACAGTCGAAATTGGTTAGATATTACCTTATATCTAGCGCTATTAGTTTCTTTAATACGAGTCTGCATAGCCCCATCAATTGAACCTAACATAGTTTTACCTGTTATTGGACTACTTATTATTTGTGGTATTTTAGATAGAACTATTTATTTGGCCGCTAGAGCAGACATCTATTTACCAATGGCCATATGCTTTATGTTCCCTCTTGAAACTGGCCATGGTTTAAAAATTATTTGGTTTGGAATTTGGTTTTGGGCGGCTTTTTCTAAACTCACGCCAAATTTTACATATGCTGTAAGTGTAATGTTGAGCAATAGTATCCTCTTTACTCCCTCTATCTTTGACAACTTCAAAAAGAGTTTATTTAAATCCTATCCTGAAGACCTTCGCCCTAGCCGAAAAGCAAGTTATATAGCTCATTTAGGGACAATCATTGAGTTTGTAATGCCCATACTTTTATTAGTGTTTATAGGCAATTCTGAAATGACATTTTACGCATTAATAGCGCTTACACTTTTTCATATTTTTATTTTTGCCAATTTCCCAATGGGTGTACCACTTGAATGGAATGTCATTATGGTCTTTGGAGCATGGATGCTATTTTATGGTAATTTAGAGTTTAATCCCATGGAAATAACCTCCCCAATATTAATTGTTATATTATTAATTTCATTATTTGTTTTACCCCTTCTAGGGAATTTGTTTCCAAAATATATCTCCTTTTTATTATCTATGAGGTACTATGCTGGAACATGGGCCTATAGTGTCTGGTTATTTAAAGCCGATTCTAAGGACGTTATTGAAAATAAAATTTCTAAAACCTCTAAAGACGTTTTAGTTCAAATGGGAAAACTTTATGAAAAAGATTTTGCTGAAGGCATCGTGTCTATGATTCTTGGATTCAGATTAATGCATTTACCTGGAAGGCTACTCAATCAATTGGTGCCAAAGGCAATTAACAACATAGCCGATTATAGATGGGTAGATGGAGAAATGTTGGCTGGAGAGGTGGTAGGTTGGAATTTTGGAGATGGACATTTACACCATGAAGACCTATTGAACTCCATTCAAAAACGTTGTAATTATGATTCAGGTGAATTGCGTGTCATTATGGTTGAATCACCACAGTTTCTATCACAAAATTTGGAATACCGAATTTATGATGCTAAAGATGGTTTAATAGAAAAAGGAATAGGCAATACTCATAAACTAAAAGATCAGCAGCCCTGGGAAAGGTGAAATTATTTAAGTGATTTAATAGTCTAATTATAATTTATAAAAATGAAAAATACATTGACGATATATTTTGATGAAGGTTGTGGTATTTGCAAAAAGGTTAGAAGTTTTCTTTCTTTTTTTGATTTTCAAAAAAAATGTAATTTTTCCTTCGCAAAGGATATGAATTTTGAAAAGGATTCAGAGGCTATGCAAAACCGTTATTATGATATGTATTCTTATGATGGAACAAATATTTATTCAGGTTACGACAGCTACATGCAGATTTTTAGAAGATTAATAGTTCCATTTTATCCCTTTTATTTACTTATGAAATTGAAGATAGTTCGTAAAATTGGAGAGCATTATTATCGCAAAGTAGCTGATAGCAGAGCTTGTAAGATATAATCAATTTTCAAGTCAGTATATTTTTGTAAATAAATCGGTTTCAATTCAAAAAAAAATAAGAGTAGCTTTAGAGGAACTATGACTATAAGAAATATGAATAATATCCCACCGAAAGATTCAATTTCACATCAGTATTTAGTTAATGTTAATGATGAGGATATTGACACATTAAATCACGTAAATAATCTGGTTTATTTGAAATGGGTTAATGATGCTTCAGAAAAACATTGGGCAATCCTTGCTAATGATGAAATAAACAGAAAATATTATTGGATTTGTCTACGCCATGAAATAGATTATTTAGGTGAAGCATTTTGCGATGATGAGATTATTGTAATAACTTGGGTTGGCGAGTCTAAAGGAGTGAAATCAATTCGTCATGTTGCAATTGTTAAAAATAAAAAAGTAATCGCAAAAGCAGAGACAACATGGTGCCTAATAGATTCAAAAACTCAGAAACCAACAAGGGTTAGTTCAGAAATATTAGATTTACTTTATACTAAATAATAATCATTTGTCGAATTTTAAGGTGTTTTAAAAAAGGGCATTATTGTCCCATAGTAGTAATAATATTAGTTGTCAATAAAAATAAGTAAATTGGCATTCCCAAGTCTTACTATAAACTAACTATGAAAAAACTACTCTCCCTACTTAGCATCTTTGCTATTGTTTTATCATGTTCTTCAGATGAAACCTCAACACCTGTTACCCCACCACCTGCTTCAATAGCTAAATATACTATTACATTATCTGCAGGAGAAGGAGGAACGGTATCTACCACAGGAGGAGAGTATGAATCAGGTCAAACAGTTAATGTAACTGCAACTCCTCAAGGAGAGTATGTGTTTGCCAGTTGGTCTGATGGCAATACAGATGCTACAAGAACAATCACAGTTAGCTCAAACTCTACACTAACAGCAAACTTTGAGAAAAGGAAGTATCCACTTACGCTAAACTTTGAAGGAGAGGGAGACGTATTAGAAGAAATACTTAGCTCTGGAAGAAGCACTGACTATGATTCAGGTACTAAAGTCAAACTTACTGCTTTACCCTCACAAGGCTGGGAGTTTGTTGAAAATAATGGATGGGATTTTATAGGTTGGACAGGTGATATACAATCTTCAGATTCAATTATAACAGTAAATATAAATGAAGGCATAACTATCACTGCTGTATTTGAGCAAAAGCCTTTTCCATATTCAATCAATTGGGATAATCTAATTGAAAATGTAGAAGGGACCTCAAAAATTGTATATGACAAAACACTTGAGACCATTGAAAGAAATAAAACCATTGATGGGTACAATAATGTGCCATATAAAGTATACAGAGGACCTAATTTAGATGACAAGCATTATGTGAATTTTGATCTTTGGTTAGATGATCTTTTTGGACTTTATGCAAAAGCATTAAAACCAGACAGTCAAACATTTATAATGTTCCCTTATGAAGACCTTGAATGGGCAGTTGATCTTCTTTCCTCTGAAGAAGTAAATCAGCCGGGCTATGAAACTGTTATGCGTAATGCCAATCAAAATGAAAACCAAGGGGTTCGTCAAAATATGGTACCCAATCAACCTGCTGGTCGCGCAGATGGAATTTGGGTACTACCTGCAACTTTAGGACCAGTGGTAGGCGCTTACGAGAGCTGGGAGCAGCACGAGGAGTCTACTCTTAATCACGAATATGGACATCAAGCACAGTCAACTCAATGGAAAGAACCTGATATGTCGGCACCAGGGGGAGGGATGAATGCACCTTGCTTTTTAATAGAGGGTATTGTAACCATACCTGAATTAGTATTAATCTTTGATACTTCAGATAAGTTTGAACAAAGTATTAAAGGTAGAATTAGGGGTGCTTATACCTCAGATCCAACCACCTTAGACGAACTTGGTAATTTTACTGGATACGCACCATTTAATGAAGAGGTCACAATAGATTTTGCAATAAATTACCTTCAAGGCTCTTTAAGAGCCAATAATCCAAATTGCAATCAAGGACTTTATTATGGCTTATCCTACTCAATGGGTTATTTAGCGACAGAGGCTTTAGTGGCTATAGGTGGGGTAGAGTCTCCAATGGCTCTTTTTAGACTTATGGGGAATAAGAAGATGACTTGGGAACAGGCTTTTGAAGATATTTATAGAATTCCCTGGAGTGAGGCTGCTCCAATACTTGCAGAATATATATATATCAGATGGAATAATTAACAATAATTAATGATTAAATTTTTAGCTTAAAAAACCCTGCAATTCAGAGAGTTTTTAATTAAATGATAGGCACAACAACTTACACAAAAAACTAGAGCCCATGATATGGAATAAAGGGGGTTGCAACAGCTATTATCTGATTGATGGAAAAGGAAAAAATACCTCAATATGGCCAGGTTCGACTATGAGTTACAGAAAGCTTACAAGAAAAACAAGCTTAAATGATTTTAAAATCTCAAAAATAAAAAGCTAAAATTAAATTGAAAAAATTATTTAAAAAATAGTTTATAAATGATCTCATTTCTTTTTCTTTTGGCAAGGAGAAATTTCTTTTCCCATTCACGAACTTCGAGATCCTCATATTTTTTATGATGAATTAACAAAAAACAACTACCTTTTGTATTCAAAAGCAGAAGAACAAGCTGTTGGCATAGTACTAATAAAAAAGAAACTAAATTAGGTATGAATACACCAGAAACATTTGATTTTAAATTTTATGAGTGGGAAGAAAAACTAAAAGACAAACCTTTTTTAAAACAACCTTTCGGTGATGTCTGGGAGGTATATACTTGGGGAGAAGTTGGTCAGTATGCTAGAAAACTAGCTACAGGATTAAAATCCTTGGGGCTACGAGAAAATGCTCATATTGGCTTGGTTTCGAAAAATTGTAGGGAGTGGATTATTGCTGATTTAGCTATTATGATGGCTGGTTATATCAGTGTACCTTTCTTTCCGAACCTAACATCAAAAGAGATCAACACTTTGCTTACTTTTGGTGATGTGGATCTACTAATTGCTGGTAAAGTTGAAGATTGGGAAGAGCAAAAACAAGGTGTTCCAGAAGGTATTCCCATAATTGCATTTCCAAATTATAGTGGACATTCGAAAATTACCGAAGGGCATCAATGGTTCGACTTCATCAATCAATTCGAACCTTTACAGACTCCTCACGTGCCAAAATTGAGCGATGTATGGACCATTATATTCACTTCTGGAACTACAGGAAATCCAAAAGGAGTGGTATTGGACTACCTAGCAAATTCTAGAACTGAGTTAATTACTTTAAAGTCAAACGAACTTCAAATAGATTTTAACGGAAACAACTCTTTCTTTTCATATTTACCATTAAATCATATTGCAGAACGCGTTGTAGTTGAATTTACTGCATTCCGTTTTGGTGGAACCATGTCCTTTGCTGAAAGCATGGATACATTTGCCAAAAACTTACAAGACACTCAACCAACAGTGTTTTTTGCAGTACCTCGAATTTGGACTAAATTTCAAATGGGAATTTTATCAAAAGTCCCTCAAGAAAAACTTACAAAGCTTCTCAAAATACCTGTACTTTCATGGGTTTTGAAAAATAAATTCAAAAAGACGTTAGGACTGAGCAAAGCCAGAGCGATCGTTTCGGGAGCTGCTCCCTTACAAGAATCTTTGCGAGCTTGGTATCGTAAGATTGGAATCTTAATTACTAATGGATATGGAATGACGGAAAACTGTGCAATTACCACCCACCTTGAACCCTATATGATGGGTAAAGCAGGGTCTGTAGGAATCGCTCAACCAGAAGTAGAATTAAAAATTGATTCTGAAACTTCCGAAATTTTAATGCGTGGTCCTTTTGTAATGAAAGAATATTATAAGCAACCCGAATTGACCGCAGAAGTAATAAAAGACGGATGGCTACATACGGGTGATCAAGGTCATTTGGATGAAGAAGGATTCTTATTCATTACCGGCCGAGTTAAAGACATCTTCAAAACTTCTAAAGGTAAATATATAGAGCCTTTAGTTTTAGAAAGCTATTTTGCAGATATCATTGATTTTGAACAAATTTGTGTTGCTGGCTTAGGGCTTCCTCAGCCTATTTTATTAGCTGTATTATCTGAAGTTGGACTCGCAAAACCTCAAGAAGAAATCAAAGCCTATTTGAAGGGTTTTCTGGAAAAAGTCAATTCACAATTAGCTGGATACAAAAAAATATCAACCATAATTATTGTTAAAGATACGTGGACTGTCGAGAATCGTTTAACAACACCCACTTTAAAAATTAAACGAAACAATGTAGATAAGATGTATGAAGGAAATTATTCGAACTGGCATCAAGATGAGGCTAATGTAATCTTCGAAGGGTAATCCATGTTTAAAATAAAGGAATACGAAAATTATATTGACGACGTCATTCAGGAATCTATGTTTGAACCTATTAAAGAGCTAATCTTAGGGGAAACAGGATATGCCTTCAACGGAAAAGTACGCTTGTACTTCGAGATTCAAAAACCAAAGACAGAAATAAAATCAACTATTTTGTTAATCAGTCGTAATGCAAATACATTACTTTTTTGGCCACAAGAATTTATCCAAGCATTTTTAGATAACGGGTACCAAGTAATTCGGTTTGACCATCGGGGTATTGGATGTTCTGACAGAATGTTAGATTGGACAAAAAAGAGCGGCTATACCCTAGAAGATATGGCGCATGATGCTAAGGCTGTTTTGGATTGTTTAAAAATAGAAAAAGCCCATATCATCGGAGCTTCAATGGGTGGGATGATTGCGCAACGTTTTGCTTACTTGTTTCCCGAAGTAACGCAATCCCTATGCTCTATAATGTCCTCAGGATATTTTTACGACCCCGAGTTGGTTGCTGTCAACAAGTCAATGGAAAGACGTTTTAGGGCGGTTATGTTAGGATTTGTTGGTGCTAAAAATAATCTAAGAAAACAACTTAAAATCCATCTGGCCGTCAGAAATCTATGGGTGGGGAAAGGAGCATATGCATTAAATGTAAAAAAACATTTGAACGAAATTTTTTATGAAATAAAGTTTAGAAAAGGATACTATCGAAAAAGTTTTGAGCAACATGTCGCCGCTATTAAAAAATCAGGATCATTCCTTGAAAAATTAAAATCAATCACTACGCCATCACTAGTAATTCACGGGGATTCAGATGTTTTAATTGATATAAAACATGCAAAAAAATACGTAACTTGCTTAAAAAATGTAAAATCTTATTATCTTTCAGGTATGGGACATGATCTCCCAAACAATTTTATTAACCCCATTTCTGCCAGAGTTCTTGATTTTATTGATGATTCCAGTAATTAATATTAATTTAAAAAACCAATTATGAAAAAAAGTAAACTAACTACTACATTAACGCTCATTGGGCTGTTTTGTGTAAATCTGATTTTCGCACAAACCACCGTTAGTGGATCTGTGAGTGATTCAGACTCTAATGAACCCATACCAGGGGTGAACATAATCGTTCAAGGCACCACCGACGGAACCAATTCCGACTTTGATGGTAACTTCAGTTTTAGTACAACTCAATCATTTCCTTTTACCGTTGAAGTTAGTTCTATTGGATTTGGATCAAAATCCATCCAAGTTACTTCTGCTGATCAAGTTTTAAATATATCATTAGATGCAGGAGAAAATTTAGATGAGATTATTGTATCAGCTTCGCGAAGACCACAGAAAATTCAAGAAGCACCTGCTTCTGTTAGTGTCATATCTGCAAAGGATATCGAAAATTCTGCTGTAGCTGTTGATCCAGTTCGACTTTTAATGAATGTACCTGGAGTTCAAATCCAGCAACAGTCTGCAAACACAATTAATATTGAAATGAGATCTGGAGCAGGAATATTTGGATCTTCTACTTTTCCGATGTTAGATTATAGATTCTTGTCTACACCAGCAGCTGGAACTTTCTTTACACAACAATCCGGACTATCTAATATTGATCTTGCTAAGATTGAAGTTGTTCGTGGAGCTGCTTCTGCATTATACGGACCAAATGTTGTCTCTGGAGTTGTACACTTCATGTCTAAGAATCCAATTGACTATCCTGGAACAACAGTTGAACTTATTGGAGGAACAATGAAAACAATGGGTGCAGCATTTAGACATGCTTATGCTTCTGATGATAAAAAGTTTGGATACAAAATAAATGGTAAATATTCAGAGGGAGATGATTTCGAATTAGATGGAACCGAAATAAAACCATCTACGGGAGAAAATTACATTCAAACTTTAGCTACAACGATATATCAGCCTAAAGTTGCTCCTGGAGGTTATTTAGATGCAACAGGTAATGATGGTATTGTTCAATCAATGTCTAAGCTAGATGATAATAACGATGGCAACCCATTGGCGACTAAATATAAGAACATATCTGTTAATGCACATTTAGAATTTCGCCCTAGTGAGAAAACAAATGCTTTCTTATCTGGTGGATATGCTAAAGGAGGAGCTTTATTTTTTAATTCACAAGGTGCAGGTTACCAAAACGGACAAGATTATTGGGCACAAGCTCGGGTTCAATCTGGTGGATTATTTGCTCAAGTATTTTATAATTATAATGATGGTGGAGATAAAAACAACCCTACCTTTTTATATAACTCTGGGTTCCGTCAAATAGCGCAAAGAAATTCTTTAGACGCCCAGGTTCAATATAACTTTGATGTTCCTGCTTTTCTAGATACTAACTTCACATTTGGTCTTGATCACAGAAACATACAAGGAAACTCTGACAATACATTATATGGTCGTAATGATGGTGATGATGATTACATTATCACTGGGGTTTATGGGCAAGGTACTTCTAAGCTTAGTGAAAAATTAGATCTAACATATGCTGTACGTTATGATACTTTTAATCTTCTTGATGAAGATGGAATCTCTCCTAGAATTGCATTAGTTTATAAAGCAAATGATAAGAATACTTTTAGAGTAACTTACAACAGCTCTACTGCTGCGTCAACTGCTCTTCAAAATTTTATTGATTTTCCTGTAAACACTATTATCCCTGGAGTATATGATGTTTGGTTGTCTGGAGAAGTAAATCCTCAGACATTTGCTCCGGGTGCACCAATTGCATTACCTGCTTTTGGAGGAGCTACAATTCCTCAAGGCTCTACCACAGTTCCTAATGCTTATTTATATGGTGCTATACTTTCAAATCCTCTAACTATTGCTGGAACTCAAGCTGCATACTCTACTAATCCTTTGTTAGCTGGATTGAGAGGCTTAGAAGGTGCTTTAAACCCTATACTTGGGGCTATTGGATCACCTGCATTAGATTTCTCAAGCATTTTAATAGCAACCATGCTAGGAACAACTCCTACTGGATCTTTTGGTACATTAACGCCTTATAATTTACAAGACGGAACTCCAATGAGTGGAACTCCAGTTGGTGCAGGTTCTTCAAAATTAGCTACTATAAATTCTTTTGAAGTTGGATATAATGGAATTATTGGTGATAAGCTTAAAGTAATGGTTGATTTTTATACTTATGAAGTAAAAGGAGCAGCACAATTTACTGCAATAGGACCAACATTTAAACTTTCTGGATTTGATAATACTGCTGCTACTGCATTTGCTGGTGATGTTGGTGCCCAAGTTGGTGCTAATTCTTTAGCCGCTGTTTCTGGCGCTTTAACTACTGCATATGAAGCTGTTGCTGTTGCGAATGGATTTCCGGCTAATGCACTTTACGGTGGTAATGCAGCATTGGGACTCCCTCCTTTAGCTGGTACAATTGCCCAAGTTGCAGGAGGCTTAGGAGCTTTAGCTGCCGGTTCACTGGCTCTTGGAGCAGGTAATGATGGGTTTATAGGAGCAGCTGGAGCATTATTTCCGGTTTTTGGAACTATTGAATCTGAAAGTGTTCCTCAAGGTGATGGAGTAACGCACGTTCCGTTTGGATATAGAAAATTCGAAAATGCTGTAAGAAGTCACTACGGAATAGATGTAGGGTTTGAATATTTCTTAAATAACAACTTCACTCTGTGGGCTAATGGATCCTACCTGAGTCAAACTGAATGGACTCCAGGTGAAAGTGATGATGATGGTTTACCTTTTGCAACCAAATTAAATACACCTCAATTCAAATATAGAGCAGGTATCATGTGGAATAAAGACTACAGGTATGCAAGTATCAGTTTCCAACATGATGATGCCTTTGAATCAAATCAAGGTGACTTCGGTGGAACAGCTGATGAAAAAAACCTAATTGATGCAAACTATGGTATTTATTTAACTGATAAGTTGAAGTTTGATATTACCGCTTCAAACTTATTCGACCAAAAGTACAGAGCATTCCCTAACATGCCTGTGATAGGAAGAAGAATAATTGGTAAATTGACATTTGATTTATAATAATTAGCACTAGTATGATAGACAAAAAAGCATTCATTACTGGTGCTGCTAAAGGATTAGGAAGAGCAACTGCGGTTGCTCTTTCGGCCTCTGGCTATAAAACTATTTTGACCGATATTGATCCAGTGACTCTTGCTGAGACAAAAAAAATTATTGAAGATGCGGGTGGAAGTGCAAGTACCTACCTCCTAGACGTGTCTGATAAAAAACAAATCGAGTCTGTCTTAATACAAGCTATTAAAGACGAAAAAAAAATTGATGCTTTTATTAACAATGCTGGAATTGGAGGCGTAATGGCTCCGTTTCACGAAATGAAAGATGAAGATTGGGATAACGTAATAGCCGTGAATTTAAGTAGCGTTTTTTACTGCCTTAAATACCAACTTAAAATATTACTTGATCAAGGTGGAGGAAATATTGTAAATGTTGCTTCTCTTGCAGGCAAGAAAGGTGTACCCTTAGGATGCCATTATTCAGCTTCAAAACATGGTGTTATTGGACTAACCAAAACAGCAGCTGTTGAATATGGATCTCGGAATATTCGAGTAAATGCTATATGCCCTTCTTTTATAGAAACAGACATAATAGAAGCAGTTCCAAAACCTTTATTAGAATTTGTTGCTAATTTTAGAGTACCCCTGAAAAGATTAGGAAGACCTGAAGAAGTTGCGAATGCTATTAAGTTTATGCTTTCGGATGATTCTTCTTATATGAATGGTCATTCACTTGTTTTGGATGGTGGAATGGACGCTGGATAAAAGCAGTATTAAAGTATACGCTTTAAAATTTAACAAACTATATATCTTTATACTCTTTCAAAATTTAGAAAGGGAGGGATTTTATATTTTAAAAATGACATAAAAACGGGTTTATTCCGTGTAGAATTATAATGTACGTATCTGATTTATTTAAGGGTAAAAAAGTCCTGGTTACAGGAGGACGAAGTGGAATTGGCTTTGGAATAGCTAAGGCATTTCTGAACCTTGGCGCTGAAGTAATTATCGCTTCAAGAAAAGAAGAACCTTTACTCGCAGCTGCTGAAGAACTGCAAGCCTTTGGACCTTGCTATGCAAAAGTTTGTGATATTAGAGAGCCTGATGCGATTAAAGAATTAGGCGAAATGATTCAAGAAACCATAGGTGGATTGGATATTCTAATCAATAATGCCGGTGGACAATTTCCAGCACCTTCAAATGTAATTGCACAAAAAGGTTGGGCTGCTGTTATTAACAACAACCTAAACGGAACTTTCTATATGAGTCAGCACATAGCCAACACCTTTTTTATTCCGCAAAAAAGTGGAACAATCATAAACATTACTGCCAACGTAATGCGGGGATTTCCTGGGATGGCTCACACTGGAGCTGCACGAGCTGGAGTTGAAAATTTAACAAAAAGCCTAGGTCAAGAATGGGCAGCGCACAACATTCGAGTAAATGCTGTTGCACCAGGAACTATAGCTACTTCTGGCTTAGAAAATTACCCTGAGCAAATGCAGGCATTTCTTAAAGAAAGTGAAAAAAAGAATTTAATGAAACGTTTTGGAACAATACAAGATGTTTCTAATGCCGTATTATTTTTATCCAGTCCTTTAGCAAGTTATATTAGCGGAGTTACCCTACCTGTTGACGGTTTAGAACACTTGGCTGGAGATCGTATGGAGTTGTATAATACCATAATGTCTTTCATGAAATAAAAAATTAATTATGAAACGTATTCTTAAACTAGTTGGTGCCATAATTTTAGTAGGTATACTCTACTTATGCCTCTATCCTATTGATTTAGAGCCTATAGCCCGAACCTCTCCAACTTACCCTGGAATGGAAGGAGAATTTAAAGTTAATAACAAACTCACCGGAATAGATTTTATAGAAGTAGATGGTATTGGTCCCGAATCAATAGCTCAAGACAGTCTGGGGAACTTTTACAGTGGGCTTGAAAATGGAGACATTATAAAATTTGACTCGCTTTTATCAAATAAAGAGATTGTTGGCAATACAGGTGGAAGACCACTAGGAATGAAGTTTGCTCCAAACGGAATGTTAGTCATCGCGGACCAAGTTAAGGGATTAGTTGCATTAGACAGCTTAGGTGTAGTCCAAACATTATTAAATGAAATTGATGGCACGCCTATTTTATTTGCAGATGATCTTGCGATTTCTAAAGAGGGAGTTATTTATTTTTCTGATGCCACCCAAAGAAACCCTATTGAGGTAGAAAATGAATTTTGGGAACAACGGGCAACCGGAAGAGTTATATCTTATGATTTAAATACAAAGAAGACATCTGTTGTCTTAGAAAATCTCTTTTTTGCAAATGGTGTTGCACTTGATTCAAATGAAGAATACATTCTAATCAATGAAACGTTTGGGATACAAATAAAAAAACATTGGATTAAAGGAGATAAAAAAGGAACAACAGAACTTTTTATTAATAGTCTGCCTGGATATCCTGATAATATAACTTTTTTGAACGGCATCTTTTGGATTGCTGTACCCAGTCAAAGAGCAATAGCAGTAGAACCGCTAACAGAATTTCCTTTTGTAAGGTCTATGCTCTTACGCTTACCAAGATCAGTTATTGAAGGAGCAGTTCCAGAACCATATTCTATGGTATTGGGATTTGATCTCGATGGAAAATTAAAATATAATTTACAAGACCCTGAAGGAGGATTCGATTACATAACCAGTGTGCTTCAGGTAAATAATAAACTCTATTTAGGAAGCCTGAAAGAAACTGGAATAGGAATTTACACATTAAAAGAAAAAACAAATGATTAGTTTAGAAGGACAAGTAGCCATCATTACTGGTGGAGCCCAAGGAATTGGAGAAGGAATATGTAAAGTGTTTTGTGATGCAGGAGCTACAGTAGCTTTATGGGACGTAAGAGATTCAGGAGCTGAAACAGCAGCTAAGTTAAAAGCTGATGGCGGTAAAATCTTCTTCCAAAAAGTTGATATTACTAACAGAGAAGCAGTCGATGGTGCAGTTGCACAAATTATATCAGAACATAGTAAAATCGATATTTTGATCAATAACGCAGGAATTGTTCGTGACAAGTCATTCCTCAAAATGACGCAAGAAGAATGGGATGCCGTAATCAATGTGAATTTAAGTTCATTATTTACAACAACACAAGCTGTTCTTCCTCACATGCGTGAAGCTCGTTATGGAAGAATTATATCAGCCTCATCAATTAATGGATTTGCTGGAGCATTTGGACAAACCAACTATTCAGCTTCTAAGGCTGGAGTAGCAGGGTTTACAAGAGCACTATGCCGAGAAGTTGGTCGGTATGGAATAACAGCAAATGCTGTAGCTCCTGGGTTTATTGAAACAGAAATGACTTCAGGAATGCCTGATGAGGTAATTAAAGCAGGGATTGCTATGATACCCGTTTCTAGAATAGGAACAGCCGAAGATATGGGGTATGCTTACCTCTATTTGGCTTCTAAACAAGCAGGATTTATAAACGGAATAACCCTTCATGCTAATGGTGGCGCAATGCCAATGTAATTATGAGTATAAAAAAATTATTTGATTTAAAAGGAAAAGTAGCAGTAGTTACAGGATCCAGTAAAGGGATTGGAAAAGCAATTGCAGAAGGACTTGCCGAATATGGAGCTAAAGTAATTGTAAGCAGTCGCTCTCAAGATAGCGTAGATGAAGTAGCTTCAGAGTTTAAAGCTAAAGGCTATGAAGCAACAGGAATTGCTTGTCATGTTGGAGATGAAGAGCAACGAAAAGCTTTAATTGAAAAAACAGTTACCCTATATGGAGGCATAGACATTCTAGTCAACAACGCAGCTACAAACCCAGTTTTTTCTCCTTTAGAAGGAATTGAAGACAATGTATTTGATAAAATTATGGATGTAAATGTAAAAGCTTGCTTTTCATTTGCTAAACTCTGTTTTCCTTATATGAAAGAAAAAAAGAATGGAAGCATCATCAATATTGCTTCTGTTGAGGGTTTAAAACCAAGCTTAGGTCTCGGACTTTATGGGGTTAGTAAATCTGCTTTGATTATGCTAACAAAATCTCAAGCCAGTGAATGGGGGAAGTATGGGATTCGTTCCAATGCAATTTGCCCCGGTTTAATCAAAACCAAATTCAGTAAAGCCTTATGGAGTAACGAACATTTAATGAAACAAGTCGAAAATCATCTTCCCCTTCAAAGAGCAGCAGATCCTACAGAAATAGCAGGACTTGCACTTTATTTAGCGTCAGAAGCATCATCGTATACAACAGGTGCTGTTATGAATGCAGATGGAGGACATATGCTAACTTAAACCACAAAAATGGAACAACCAACCAATACAGCCTACGCAACCCGTTTAACCAACATAAGTGAACTAAACGATTACGTAGGAAAAGAACTAGGGCTTACCGAATGGATGCCTATGACTCAGCAAAGAATCAATACGTTTGCAGATGCTACAGAAGACTTTCAATGGATACATATCGATGCAGAACGTAGTGCAACCTTTTCTCCTTACAAAAAAACAGTTGCGCATGGATTTCTTGTACTCTCTATGGCTTCCAAAATAAGCTACGACACTTTTTCAATTGAAAATGTTGCGATGGGCGTTAACTATGGATTGGATAAGGTTCGGTTTCCAAATGCAACCAAATCAGGGAGCTTTTTTCGTGGACGTGTATCGTTAATTGAATGTGTTGAGATTCCTGGTGGAGCTAAATATAAAATGGGAATTGTTTTTGAATTAAAGGGAGAAGAAAAACCAGCTTGTGTTGCTGAATTTATAGCAATAGCATACGCTGGACCTGGTAAAAAAGATCAAGAAGCAATTAAAGAAGCAACTCAAAAACCAAAAGCTTCAGATACTGTTTTGTTAGAAAAAAAACAAGACCATGTGGCTGTAGTTACTCTAAATAAACCAGATCGTTACAACGCCGTAACTCATGAGCTAGTTACCCGACTCAATGAAGTAATTGGTGAGATTCGTAACGACAAGGAAATTCGTGCTGTTGTGATAACAGGAGCTGGAAAAGGATTTTGCGCAGGAGCAGACATGGATACTTTTGGGATTTCAACACCAGAAGATTCTCGAGAATATATTACTACTGTTTATCAAGGGTTGTTACGAAATTTTCAAACCTTAAAAAAACCAATAATTGGTGCTGTAAACGGAACTGCAGCTGGAGTTGGAGCTTCTATTGCTTTGGCTTGTGATCTTCGAGTTATGACTCCTAAGAGTGGAATTCTATATGCTTTTGTCAATATTGGTTTAGGACCCGATGGTGGAGCCAGCTGGTTATTAACACGTCAAGTTGGTTATTCAAAAGCATTTGAAATAGCCGCTGAAGGTAAAAAAATAAAAGCGGAAGAATGTTTGGAACTTGGATTAACAAATAAAATTGTTGAAGAGGGTGAACTTTTAGAATCAGCAATTGAATGGGCCAAAACTTTAGCCGCTAAAGCTACTATTGCAATAGGTATAACAAAAGAAGATCTAGTTCATGCAATGGACAATAGTCTTAATGATTCAATTGCCTACGAAGCTGAAAAACAAATTGCAGCTTTCGAAAGCTATGATTTAGTAGAAGGTGTAGCGGCATTTGTAGAAAAAAGGAAAGCCAATTTTATAGGTAAATAAAAAGCAATAAAATTTAAAACATATTTTAAAAAAACACAACGGTATGGAAACGACGACAAAGAGTGATCTGAAAGAATTTAGATCAGAAACGAAAAGATGGTTGGAAGAAAATTGTCCCACAAGCATGAGAACCCCTCCTAAAGAATTTGCTGATTTATACTGGGGTGGACGTAATTCAACTTTTTCTAGTGAAGACCAGAAAAATTGGTTTACTAAAATGCTCGAAAAAAAATGGATTGTTCCTTATTGGGATACACAATATGGTGGTGGTGGTTTAAGTCCTGAAGAAAATAATATTCTAACACAAGAAATGATTCGAATTGGATGTAGAAAACCTCTATTTAGTTTTGGAATTTCTATGTTAGGCCCTGCTTTACACCAGTTTGCCAATAAAGAACAAAAAATGAGGTTCTTGCCTGATATTACGTCTGGAAAAACATGGTGGTGTCAAGGATATAGTGAGCCAAACGCAGGAAGTGATTTAGCAGGTTTGCAAACAAAAGCTGAAGATAAAGGCGATCATTATCTAGTAAGTGGTTCAAAAGTATGGACATCATATGCAGACAAAGCAGATTGGATTTTTTGTTTAGTTCGTACCGATTTTGAAGCTACTAAACACAACGGAATTAGTTTTCTTCTTATAGACATGAAGTCTGCAGGAGTAAGTACTCGTCCAATTAAATTAATCAGCGGAAAGTCGCCTTTCTGTGAAACATTTTTTGACGGAGTGAAGGTGCCTAAAGAAAATTTGATTGGAACATTAAACGACGGATGGACCATTGCAAAATATCTTTTAACCCACGAAAGACAGATGATTGGTGGTGTTGGTGAAACTGATGTTCGAAAAGCCGTCCATGAGATTGCACTAGAAAACATGCCCTCTAGAGATGGGATTTTAAGTGATTCTATCTTAAGATCTGAAATAGCAGAGATAGAGATGAATGATGCTGTTTTTGAGATGACCATTCAACGAATTACGGATGAGGCAAAAACAGGAGTTAATGCTGGGGCCTTGTCTTCCTTTTTCAAATATTATGGAACAGAACAAAACGTAGCTCGGATGGAGTTAATTTCGTCCATAACTGGAACAAATGGGCTTTTATGGGAAAGTGACAATAAAGACGCGGTTTCCGTAGTTCGAACATTTTGTAGATCTAAAGGAAATACAATTGAAGGAGGCACCTCTGAAGTTCAGCTGGGAATTATTTCGAAAAGAATCTTAAACTTACCCTCTTAAAAAAAATCAATGGCACTTATTATAACAGAAGAACAAAAATTACTTAGAGATTCTGCAACCGAATTTTTAGCAATGAATGCTCCAATAGAGCAGTTTAGAGAATTACGTGATGATAATTACAGAGCTTTTGATGAAGGTTTATGGACTAAACTAGTTGAAATGGGCTGGACAGCACTGACCATTCCCGAAGAATTTGATGGTCTTGAATTTGGATATACTGGACTTGGACAGGTTTTAGAAGAAATGGGTAAAAACTTAACTAAAGCTCCTCTATTCTCTTCCATAGTTTTGGGAGCAACTACTCTTACAGAGTCTAGTAATCAGGAACTAAAAGCGGCTTGGCTTACTCATCTAATGGATGGGACTAAACGTTTTGCTTTCGCTCTAGATGAACAAACATACTTTGATCCTACTTCGATTGCAACAACTGCTAAGAAGGCGAATAATCAATATACCCTATCAGGTAAAAAAACAATGATAATTGATGGAGCATCTGCAGATGCGTTTGTTGTTGTTGCCAAAACAGAGGATAACGAAATTAATTTATTTCTAGTTGAAGCAAAAACAGCTGGGATTTCTATTAGTACAGATGTTTTACTCGATGCAGGGACTTATGCTTCAGTAACTTTTGACCAGGTAAAAGTAAGCGAAGCTAATCGTATCAGTACTGCAGGCCAAGGGTCTAATCTGTTAAATCAAATATTAAATACAGCATGTATATGCCTTTCAGCCGAAATGCTTGGAATGGTTTCTGAAGTTTTTGATCAAACAATAGCCTATTTAAAAGAACGGGAACAGTTTGGAAAACGAATTGGGACTTATCAAGCCTTACAACACAGAGCAGCCATAATGTTTTCTGAAATAGAATTGTGCAAGAGTGTAGTAATAAAAGGATTACAAGCTATAGATGAAAAATCAGAAGATTTAGATCAACTAGCCAGTTTAGCCAAAGCGAAATTGGGTAAAACCATTAAATTAGTTACTAATGAGGCCATGCAAATGCATGGAGGTATTGGTGTAACTGATGATGTTAATATTGGTTTTTATTTTAAAAGAGCACGTGTATTACAACGTTTATTTGGAGATTATTCCTACCATCTTGATCGATACGCACGTTTGAACAAGTATTAGTTCAGTACTCAATAAATTTAACCGGCTTTATGTCGGTTTTTTTTATGATTTATTTGAATTAAAATAAAAACTTTATATTTGTATGTGATTAATCACTTATGAATCGTAAACAACTTATACTTGAAACCTCTTTGGAGTTATTTGCAGAAAACGGGGTTGTTGGCACCACTACTAAATCAATTGCAAATGAAGCTGGTGTATCAGAGGGGCTTCTATTTAGACATTACCAAAGTAAAGAAGGTTTAGTCAAAGCCTTAAAAAAGCTTGCAGCTGACAAAGTTAGAATATTAGCTCAAGAAATAATTGATTTAACTCAACCTAAAGATGTTTTACGACTGACTATTCTGAGTTTAACAAAAATACCCTTTAAAGATTACGCTTTATGGAAGTTAATTCTTGGAATAAAATTTCAAAGTGAATTAGCAGACGAGAGTTTTGCAGATGTTATAGAAGATAAAGTCACAAAAGCATTTAAAGGCTTAAGGTTTGCTCATGCTGAAATGGAAGCTGAACTACTCCTGAACAGTTTAAACGGAATGCTCCTTGCAATGTTATTAAATAAACAATACAAGATTGAACCTTTACTTAATTTGATGCTTAAAAAATACCAGCTGAATAAACGTAATTTAAATTAGAAACATTTTAATGTTTTAAAATTATAAAAGAGGGTTTTATCTTTATTTAATTCCCGGTTGCTTGAGGGTAAAGTTTTCTTCGGACTTAGCTTTATCTACCATTTGCTTAACCTCGTTTAACAATACTTTTGAATTATAGATTACACCGTCGCTTATAGTATACTTAACTCCCCCTACACGAACTACTTCGTTATCTTCGGTTAATTTAATTGCTCCTGTTCCATATAAAACTTTAAGATTTTCAAGTGGATTTGCGTCCACCAAAATCATGTCAGCAAGTTTCCCTACTTCAATAGAACCTATTAAGTCATCCATCTTTAGGGCTTCTGCACCGTTCAGTGTTGCGGAGCGAATAACTTCGAGCGGGTGAAAACCTGCCTCACGAAGCAATTCCAATTCTCTTATATAGGCAAAACCGTAAAGCTGAAAGATAAATCCAGAATCTGATCCTGTGGTTACACGACCACCTCTGTTTTTATATTCATTAACAAAGGTCATCCATAAATTATAATTCTTTTTCCAAGAAACCTCCTGTTCTGTTCCCCAAAAATGCCAGTATGATCCGTGTGAAATTTTACTAGGTTGGTAAAAACGCCATAGGCTTGGCAGGGTATAATCTTCATGCCATTCAGCTCTTCTAGAACGATGTAAATCACGACTTGCTTCATAAATATTGAAAGTCGGGTCTAGAGTGAAATCAAGAGCTAACAATTCTTCCATTACTAGATTCCAGTGATCAGAATATGGTTTTGCTGCTTGTTCCCATAATTTACCTGCTTGTTCAAAACGATGTTGTTCGTTTTGATAGTTATAGTCCAAAGGATAATTTTGAACAGTACGGTCTTCAAAAAGAGCTTCGGGTAATCCGTACCAGTGCTCCATAGAGGTTAATCCTGCTCTTGCAGAATGCAAAACATTCCAACGGGCAACACTTAATTGTGCATGGTGACAAGCAGATCCTAAACCTAATTTATTATTTTCGTCAAGAGCGGCTTCCATAATTTCAGGAGCTGCTCCAAAAAATTTAATTCCGTCTGAACCCGCTTTTGCGTTTTGACGCACCCACTCTCTTGCTTGATCTTGAGTTACAATTGGAGTTTTAGAGCCAGATCCAAAACCTGTATACTGAACAATACGAGGAGCTATTATTTCATTTTTAGCACTTTTTCTCTTCAGATCTAAAGTCCAATCTCTACTCCTACCACTGGGCTCTCGAACCGTAGTAACTCCATGAGCTAGCCAAAGTTTAAAAACATAATCCCAATCGGCACCTTGAGAAGTACCTCCAATATGACCATGCATATCTATAAACCCTGGAAGTAAATACATCCCATGAGCATCAATTTCTTTTCCACCTTCATCTAATTTAGGTCTCCTATTTTCGTTTATCTCAACTCCAGGATACCCCACTACCCTAACTTGGGTTATTACATTCTGCTTAACAACAACATCAACAGGACCAATAGGTGGTGCTCCATTTCCATTAATTAGGGTTACCCCTCTTATAATCAATTGATCGAAAGGACCCTCGGCACTTAATTCTTGTGCTATAATTGGCTGAAAAATCAACATAGACACAAAAGCTAGTATAAAAGAAAAGGAAATTTTCATTGTAGGAGATTTTAATTGTACTCTAAATTTATGTATATTTTATAAATAATATGCGTTTTTGTGATTCATAAGTTATTGGCATGATTTATGAACAGTATATTTTGTATATTTACATTATGAATTATAGGCTATTATTCACGTTTTTAATTTTAATTAATTTTTATACTCACGAGGGTTTCAGCCAGGACATACAAGCACCTATACTTTCATCATTTACCGTCTCACCAAGTTCCGTTGATATTAGCTCGGGTCTGGTAACTGTAACTGTAAGTATTAGAGCTACAGACACTTCGGGTGTTGTTACCCCAACAGGAGGAGGTCCATACATATACAGCCCCGATATAGCCGGAGAAATGATTCAGTC
>Ga0209091_10000396_pt1 | contig 42252 bp, 39 predicted proteins | sample ArcticOcean_MG_C_6_FD_187438 | JGI IMG/M metagenome (GOLD analysis project Ga0209091, IMG submission 187438) | Marine microbial communities from western Arctic Ocean - ArcticOcean_MG_CB8_128 (SPAdes) (version 2) | ecosystem: Environmental > Aquatic > Marine > Oceanic | place: Arctic Ocean...
CGGGACAATTATTTTTTTTGGCCTCTGGATTTGGTTACCAACTTATTCTAAAAATAATCTAACAAAGCCCAGGCAAGAACAATTAGGTATCGTTTTGGGTCTTATCGTTATGTCGAATTATCTGGTATGGGTTGGTTTGGAAGCAATTGCCGGTACTTTTGATTCAAAACTTCATCTCCCATTTCATTTATGTCGCTTTGCAAATCTTGCAATTCCTTTTGTTATGATCTGGAGAAAAGAAAGACTCTTTCAGGTTTTATATTTTTGGGGTATGTCTGGAATGCTCCAGGGTGCTATTACACCGGATGTAACTCATGGATTTCCACATTTTCATTATTTTAGATTTTTTATTGGTCATAACGGAATGGTTCTTGTCTTGATCTATGCTATTGTGGTTTTTGATATGAGACCCACACTTAAAGGGCTATGGGACTCATTTCTTGCGCTCAATGTATTTTTAGTATTTGCTACAATAGTAAACTTAATATTGGATTCCAATTATTTTTGGACCTGTGCTAAGCCGCCTACCGCATCCTTATTGGATTATTTAGGTCCATGGCCGTGGTATATTTTGATGGCTGAATTTATTGCATTGTTACATTATTTGGTTGCTTATGCGCCATTTTATTTTTTTAATAAAAGGATCCACTCTTGAATAAAATTGAATTAGGATTATCTATATTCTTATTGGGGACCATAATTGCAGGGATGAAAATGACACCACCCGTTCAAAAATTAACAGCACCTCAAGCACAAAAAATTCCAAAAGATGTTACGGTACATCATGATACCAGAATTGATGATTATTATTGGTTAAAGGAACGTGACACCCAACCAGTCTTAGACTATCTTAAAGCTGAAAATGATTATACATTTGCAAAAATGAAACACACCGAGTTGCTCCAAAAAACTTTGTATAATGAAATGCGGGGAAGAATAAAAGAAGATGATACAACCGTTCCTTATAAATTTGGTAATTATATATATTATTCCCGAACTGAAAAGAATCTGCAATATGACATCTATTGCAGGAAATTGGGTAATTTGAGTGGAGATGAGGAAATCACGTTTAATATGAATGAAATGGCAAAAAAACATGATTATCTCGATTTAAGTGCTTATAAAATTAGCCCAAACGAAAAATCATTAGCGCTCATGATTGATACTTCTGGTTCGGAACTCCATAAACTGATTATCAAAGATATCAAAACAGGAGAGATTCTGGATGATCATCTTTCAAATCTTGATGGTTCCGTGGAATGGGCTAATGATAATAAAACTTTATTTTATACCGTGCTTGATAAAGCCCATCGTTCTTACCAGTTGTGGCGTCATGAATTAGGGAATGAGCAATCTGATGATGTCCTGGTATTTCAGGAAAACGATGATCGCTTTTCTGTTGGACTTCATCGAACAAAAAGTGGAGAATTCCTGAAGATGGACTTGGAAAGCCAAATTACCACTGAAGTTTACCTTTTGGATCGAAATGACCCTTTTGGAGAATGGCAATTGGTGCAACCTAGAGAGCAGGGCGTTGAATATTACGTATATCATCATGGTGATTATCTTTATCAGATTACGAATAAAGATGCGATTAACTTTAAAATGATTAGAACGACACTTAAAGGTGGGAAAGAAGATGAAATCATTCCCAATAGGGATAAAACAACTTTAGATGATGTATCCATGTTTAAAAACCATATGGCAGTTATAGAACGTATTGATGGGAATCTTGAAATTCGTCTTTTTAATTTTGAAGATGAATCCTGGTACAACATTGAAATGAAGGAGGATATTTATTCCCTGACCTTTGAAGAAAATTACAATTGGAATTCTGATTTCTTTCGATTCGGATATGGATCGTTTAAAACACCCTATTGTGTTTATGATATTGATTTTAAAACCCACAAAAAAACGCTCCGGAAAAAGGAAGCAATTTTAGGCGGGTATGAATCTGAGAATTATGTTTCTGAGAGAATATGGGCACCAACGCATGACGGAAAAAAATTGGCTATTACATTATTGTATAAAAAAGGGATTGATCTAAAAGGAAACAATCCCTGCTTTCTATGGGGATATGGCAGTTATGGTGCCACCTATGATCCCTGGTTTTCTTCAAATATTTTCAGCCTTGTAGATCGCGGCATGGTCTATGCTCGTGCCCACATCCGTGGATCATCTTTTATGGGAAGAAAATGGTATTTAGATGGTAAACTGAAACAGAAGAAAAATACATTTGAAGATTTTATTTCAGCAGGTCGGTTTTTGGCAAATGAAGGAATTACATCATCGGGGAAATTAGCAATTTATGGAGGTAGTGCTGGTGGACTTTTGATTGGAGCCGTAATGAACATGGCACCGGATTTTTGTGAAGTAGCCATCCCAAGCGTCCCTTTTGTGGACGTTATCAATACGATGTTGGATGAATCAATTCCACTGACCGTTAGTGAATTTGAAGAATGGGGGAATCCAAAAGAAAAAGATTATTATGATTATATGAAATCCTATTCGCCTTATGATAATGTTGAGGCCAAGGCTTATCCCCATACATTGGTATTGGCAGGATATAATGATCCGCGAGTTCAATATTGGGAATCAGCAAAATGGACGGCAAAACTTCGCAACTTGAAAAAAGACGAGAATGATCTATTGCTAAAAACCATTATGGGAGCGGGACACTTTTCATCATCAGGTCGTTTTGATTATTTAAAAGACGTGGCATTTTATTACGCATTTATCCTAGACAAACTGGAGATTAATTAATGGCATTAATATCTATCAATCCTGCTACCGGTGACGAAATAAAAGCCTATCCTAAACATTCGCCTGTGGAGATAGGATATATTCTTAACCAAGCATCACAGGCACAAAAAAACTGGTGTAATACTGGTCTAAATTTTAGAATTTCATGTCTGGAACAGACTGCAGGAACCCTTCGGGATCGAGCAAAAGAATATGCGAAACTGATGGCTATGGAAATGGGAAAACCTTTATCCCAAGGATTGGGAGAAGTGGAAAAATGTGCATGGCTTTGCGAATATTATGCCGAAAAAGCAAAACCATATCTGGCAGACCAGGAAGTAGATATATCGGGTCAGAAAAGTCTTATTTCAATTCAACCCATTGGATTGGTGCTGGGTATCATGCCATGGAATTTTCCATTCTGGCAGGTTTTTCGGTTTGCCATCCCAACTATAACAGCGGGGAATAGTGCCATCCTGAAACATGCATCAAATGTCCAAGGGTGCGCAGCGGCCATTGAAAAATGTTTTATTGATTCAGGGTTCTTGGAAAATATTTTTCGAAACTTGGTCATTCCCGGGCAAGAAGTGGCAGAGGTCATCAAAGATCCATCTATTGCTGCAGTTACCTTGACAGGGAGTACTCCAGCAGGAAAATCAGTGGCAGAAACAGCCGGTAGTGTATTAAAAAAAACAGTCCTTGAATTAGGGGGAAGTGATCCATATGTAGTCTTGGAAGACGCAGACTTGGTTATAGCCACAGATGCGTGTGTAATAGGTCGAACCCTGAATGCGGGCCAAAGTTGTATTGGTGCAAAAAGAATTATTGTCCATGAATCAGTTTATGATTCATTTTTAACCCATCTTGAAGAAAAGCTATCAACAAAAATTATGGGCGACCCATTAGATGAAGTTGATATGGGTCCCATGGTTTCTGCCTCTGCTAGGGATGAAATTCATAATCAAGTGGAACGGGCAATTGAATCGGGTGCTGATCTGCGTTTGGGTGGTCAGATGCCGGATGGACCGGGTTTTTATTATCCCATCACATTGTTAGTGGATGTCAAACCAGGTATGGCCGCTTTTGATGAAGAGATCTTTGGCCCAGTATTTTCAGTAATAAAAGCAAAAGATGAAGCAGAAGCAATCTCTTTAGCTAACCAAACTGACTTTGGTCTTGGTGCAGCAGTATTTACCCGAGATAAAATCAAAGGAGAAGAAATTGCTAAAAAGCACTTGGATGCAGGTTTATGTTTTGTAAATGATTTTGTAAAATCAGATCCAAGGTTACCCTTCGGCGGTATTAAACAATCTGGGTATGGAAGAGAATTATCATCCATTGGTATGATGGAATTCGTGAACATTAAAACTGTTGTCGTGAAAAATGATTAATCGTTGTAAACTTTCTATGATGCAAACCCGAATATTTATTTTAATATTATCATTATTAGCTGTTTTAACGGGCCAGCAGAATCGTCTCTTCTGGGATGGGAATGATTGGAACAGGATCGCCAAGAATGTTGATTATCATCCAGAAACTACCCATCGAGTCAAAACAGCGTATCTTCACGGTGTATTAGATGGACGACTTCATGGCTATTTAAAAACATGGGCGAAAGATCAATTTTTAGCAGATGATGTATTTGGAGAAACTGTCGATTATCTTTCAACCCGTGAACTGATCAAAAACCTGGATAATTTTTATGAGGATCCCATCAACGGATACATTCCAATTCCAGCGGCCATTGTGATTGCTAATATGTATGCGGAACGGGTGCCAATACCTTTGATAGAAGACTATATTGAAAAGACCCGAAGGTGGATCAATGATCTAACCTTGGATCTGGATACATTAAACTACAGTAAACTATTAGAAGACAAATTTATAAAGCACCACGAAAAACAATTTAATCGATCCGAATAAAACCAGCTTTGGGGTGCCAGGCGAATACTCGGCTCTCTCCGGCAAATTTCACTTTTGAAATAGTAAACTTAAAAGTGGGGGGCTTGTTTCCTTCTAAGGGGTATGTGATTGTTTTTGTTGTTGAAAATCCGGTTTGGAGTACTGGTTCATAATTATAAATTAAAACCATTCTCTCTTCACCAATAAATTCCTTTTCCCCAGAATATGTTGCCAAAAATCCTTCAAGATAATCTACCGGTCTTCCCACGTGGTTAATGACTTCAACATTAACAAGGACCTTAGCATTATCAATGACTCGGGGCCGAACCTCAATAGTGAAAGGTACCTGATCTCCGCCAAATAAAAAGGATGTTAAATAAAGTAGAATGAATGGATGTTTCATTATATCAAAATTGGGAAAAAAAATTGTAAGACAAAAGAGAAAGGTTTTGAAACCTTTTTACCAGTAGAAAAGTATAAAGTAGATTCCTGAACTATAAAATCATCGATAATCTAATTTTCATATCCCAATTTTGAATCGAATAATTACAATTCTTCAAGTGCTATTTTTGTCTATAGGCTATTCCCAAGTTCGTATAGATGATTGGAAAGCGCTTACATCTCCTTTAAATGTTCGAGATTTAACAAATTTGGATAACGAATTATTTGCCGCAACGGAAGGAGGTCTTTTCCATATCAAGGATCAAGTTTATGAAACGTACACCACTGTTGATGGAATATTGGGTGTAGATCTGGCTGCAATCGACCATGACCATAATTCTAATATTTGGATCGGTGGAAATGTGCCGTTTGGGTTCGTGCAGGTTTATGATCCAAAAGAAAATAAATCTGTTATCAGTTTTGATTTTGATCTAACCGGTATATTAGATATTCAAGTTTTAGATTCTTTGGCATTCGTTCTATTTCAGGATGGCCAAGACTTTGGTATTATGAAATTCTTTTACAATGATGGATGGGAATATCGTGATAGTTTTAGAAATTTTCCTGAGGCAGCTGGTTCTGTAAACTGTTTTTTGGCAAATGATTCGACTTTATTTATTGGAACAAATTATGGGATTTATTTGGGTAACCTATCTGAGAATTTGAAAGATCCCAATAGGTGGCAGGCAATTGATGATGCCATGGACTTTGAAGTGACTTCAGCAACATTTAATGATTCATTCATAGCTTTTTCTTCCAAAACTAGTTTGTATGAATTGTCGATTCTATCTGGGAATTGGGAGCCCATCACTTTTTCATACTCCTTTTCTAATATTAGTGAAATTATTGTAAGCGAAAACGTTTATTGGATCATAGATCAGAAGAAACTGTATCGAAAATCAAATCTGGGTGATGCTCTATTGGAAAATCGATATTGGTTATCGGGCATGACAAGAGTTAACAATCAAATGATTGTGGGTGCTCTTGATGGGTTATTATTTATTGAAAACCCGGGTAATGGGAATGAGATGGTTACACGGTTTCTTCCAAATGCACCCGTAACCAGTGGGTTTTCTGCTATAACAGTTTTAGATGACGGGCGATTAGTGGGCGGGAGTGCCCACGGAATTTCCATTTATAGCGATGAAGGCTGGCGGAATATTCTTGAAATAAAAACGATCAATACTGATACAATTCATTCAGATTATGATTATTCGCATTTTATAGCTGATACCATTTCCCATGATTTTGGTGGATTTATTGCCGATCTTGAACAAGGGCCGGATGGATTGCTTTATTGTGCAATACGGGGTTCCTATGTATCAAATACTGCCCCTAATCGTACCAGTGGTGGCATCATTATTCTGGATGTTGACGATCCATCAAATATTACAGTCATTGATACAACATATTTGAGTTTTCATACCACTCAATCCAACTCAGCACCTTTTATGGTTGTATTGGATATAGAGTTTGATCTTGATAATAATATGTGGGTAGCGAATCCTTATTGCATCAATGGAAATATGCCAATTCATGTTCGGTCACTAATTGGCGATTGGAAACATTATGGCTCCTACGAAACGTCATTGAGAATTAGCCAATCACCCGGGTCGCTTGCGATTGATTCCTGGAACCGAGTATGGTATTCAGCATTCCAAGCGGAAGAAGCCAATCTTGGGTTCTATCCGAATGGAGGAATCTTTATGTTGTCCTATGAAGGGAATCCTGTTAATCCGAGTGGTTTTTCGTGGAAAAAAGTTCAGAACAATGGAACTGTATGGTCTCTGGGAATGGGTACTAATGATCGAATTTATTATTTAACAGCATCAGGGTTAAATTATTTTGACATAACAAATTCAACCAATCCTGTTTTGCGAGAGAATGCATTTTCCTACTTTCCTAATATCTCATTTGGAAATGGAGCTGAAATAAAAATAGATCCGCACGGAAATGTTTGGGCGCATTCGCCATCTCAAGGAATACACATTTTATTGGAGAATACTACCTATTGGCCGGATATTAATGGCCTACGTGCTGACAATAGTCCACTTTTGTCTGATGAAATTACAGATATTGCATTTGACGAAAAACGAAGTTTGGCTTATATAGCTACTAGCAAAGGAGTTAATATTCTCCGCATCCCCTTTGGGGAAAGAAAGAAGGATTATTCTGATATGAAAGTGTTTCCGAGCCCCTTTTATATTCCTTCAGTAAACCCCATGAAAGTGGATGGTTTACCACTTGAATCATCCATGATGGTCATGACTTTGGATGGGAAAGTGGTGCGACATGTACCCAGTCGTGGAATCAGTATTGATGGTGACCAATTATCATGGGATGGAAGGGATAATGCGGGCGATTTAGTTTCAAGTGGTATTTACCTGTTGGCGATTTATGGAATGGATGGGTCACAGAGTGTTGAGAAAGTGACGGTGATTAAGGAATGAAATCGAATATAAATTAGTTAGAAATTCTACAAGCTCAATATCCAAAGTGTCTATAGCAAATGAGCAATTTTTAAACTAAATATCAATATTAAAAGAATCATAAAAGGATTTGATATTTCATCCTTGTATTATCCTTTCTAGGTTGTTTGGTCAATATATTCAGGATGAAGCCCAAAATCTTGCTCAAATTCCTCTGCAATAGATTTGATCATTTTTCGCCGTTCATTGTGGGGCAGGAAAGCACTCTTCATAGCAATGATAGTGATCTCCCGAAAATCATGAAGTTGAAAATCGAATAATTTATGCGCCAGCATGAATTCATCAGTAAGGGTTGTATCGGACATAAGTCGATTATCCGTATTTAATGTTACACGAATACCTTGATCATAATAAAATTTAAATGGATGGTATTTCAATGAGTGTACACTTCGAGTCTGCCAGTTGGATGTGAGACAAATTTCTAATGCGATTCGATGATCGTTTACATATTGCATTAAATCTTTATCATCTTTGAGTTTTGTTCCGTGTCCAATTCTATTTGCTCCACAATAATGAATAGCTTGATGAATAGATGCTGGTCCATAGGCTTCCCCGGCATGAATCGTAGAATTGATATTATTATTTCTAATTTGGTAAAAAGCTTCCCGATGTTCTTTGGCGGGAAAATTTTCTTCCGCACCAGCTAGGTCAAAACCCACTACACCTTTATTTTTATATTGAACGGCAAGGTCTGCCAACCGTAAAGAAACGTTCGGCGATATGGAACGAATTCCACATATGATGATCCCGGATTTAACTCCGAATTTCTTTTCACCTTTGTGTAGTCCCTTTTTAACAGAGTTAATCGCCATGTCTAAGGTCATACCTTTTTGTTGGTGTAAAATGGGAGAGTAGCGTACTTCGATATATCGAACATTCTCTTTTGCCACATCTTCAATTAATTCGAATGCAAATCGAGCAAGAGACTCAGGAGTTTGCATTACAGAAAGAGTGATGTCGAAACGATTTAGATATTCTTCCAGAGACCCTCGTTTTTTACCGATCTTTAAAAAGGATGATAATTCATCTAGTTCAAATGATGGGAGTTTTACACCTTCATTTATTGCCACATCTAAAACGGATTCTGGACGGAGACATCCATCCAAATGGCAGTGGAGCTCCACTTTTGGGAGTCGACGTAAAAGATCATAGGTTATTATTCGCATAAGACCAGATTGCTTCATTATGACTTTTGAGTCACGGACTTATATAACCATCCAATAACACCTAAAAAGGAAGCAATCCCAATAAATGAAAATCCCGAAAATTGAGGCCACCAATCTTTACTCCCCGTTATAAAAATTGGAACAGCCACTAATATTCCAATAAGTGCTTCTCCAGTGATGAGTCCAGAAGCCATGAGTAAACCTTTTCTCTTCATGGTTTCTGTCGCTTCCGATCTATCACTAAAATGGGCGATCATACCACCGATAAAAATGGGAACGGTCAGTTCGATCGGCAGATATATCCCAACGGCCACCGCCAAAATAGGTACCCGAAAATCAGAACCGATTCGTTTCTGCCGAAGATCTATTAAAATAATGATAACGCCTATAATAGCGCCGAATCCAACCATGGTCCATGGAAGATTCCCTGTAAACACTCCATCTGCAACTGACATCATTAACGTTGCTTGTGGTGCTGGTAAAGTGGGGGAACCTATTGTATATGCAGTATGAAGAATATCCAGAACGAGTCCTAAAACAACCGCTGCACTTAAAACGCCAATAATCTGCATTATTTGTTGTTTCCAGGGTGTGGCGCCAACGATGTGTCCTGTTTTTAGATCTTGCAGGTTATCTCCACCGATGGCGGCGGCACAACATACCACTGCGCCGATCATGATAGCAGCCGAAGCCCCCACATCAGAGTCTTTGCCCAAAAGAGACAAGAGTAAAAGGGATGAAAAAAGAATTGTGGCAATGGTAACTCCTGAAATTGGATTATTGGATGAACCCACTACTCCAGCCATATAAGCGGCCACAGCAGAAAATAAGAATCCGAATATCATCATAACTACAGCAAGAAGTGCAGCGATGGCAACATCATTCACAATTTCAAAATATAGGAGATATACAGGAATCAGCAAAACTGCTAAAACCATTCCCACATAATTAATAGGAAAATCTTGTTCATGTTTTGGAATATCTGTAGCCAATTTTGATTTTTTAACCGCTTCAAGGCTGGCCTTGATCCCATTAACCAGTGGTTTAAAAAGAGAGATGAGCGACCAAATTCCACCTACAACCATGGATCCAACACCGAGATAACGAATCTGGGAATTCCATATGTCCCAAGCTGCAGGCATAGGTTCACCTTCAAATCCATAAATAGCTGTATAAATGGGAATTGCAACAACCCAGGAAATAAGCCCTCCAGCCACAACCAAAATTCCAATGTTTCGCCCAACAATATATCCCACAGAGATCAAGGCTGGGGAGAGATCCGTCCCGATTCCGAAGATGGAGCCACCAACGACAGTTGCACCTTCTATGGCCGCATGCCACATAGCAAACCCTTGCTGACAGAGTTTCATGGCACCACCCACCAATCCTGAAATTGCGATAGTGATGAGTCCGCCCGATTCATCTTTTTCAGTCGATGTGCGAGACTCTTCACCTGCTTTCAAAACTGCTGCAGTAGCAACACCTTCCGGATATTTTAGTTTTGCTTCTACGATCAATGCACGACGCAATGGCACTGTGAATAACACACCAATTACACCACCAATGGCAGAAATTTTTGCAACTTCCAGGTAATCAAAATCTGTCCAAACACCCATGAGAACCAATGCGGGGATTGTAAATATTACACCCGCAGCCAAGGATTCTCCTGCAGATGCTGCGGTTTGAACAATGTTATTTTCTAAAATGTTCGATTTTCGGAAGAGCCGCAAGACCGCCATGGAAATCACCGCTGCCGGAATGGATGCTGAAACGGTCATTCCTGCAAATAAACCAAGGTATGCGTTGGCACCTGCAAGTATCATGGACAACAAAATTCCTAAAACAATAGCTTTGGGAGTAATCTCTGGTAAAGATTTGGACATTTTTTCTCCGATAAATTAGTTGTAAAGGTAGGGAAATCATTTTGGATTGTGCAATGGAAGAAAATGAGTATCCAGGTGTTTAAATCTTCAGGTGTTAAAGTATTGATTCCCACCGCCGGTTTTGCATATGTCTCATTGATTATAGTGTGTTTGCAGAGTTGTAAAACAATGTAATTTAAAGTACGTCAGGGGTGCCATTCAGAACCAGATCGAACGGCTGAGAACAAACCCATTGACCTGATCTGGATAATGCCAGCGTAGGAAGACACAATGAATTTTAAAATTCACCTTTCTTTTTTAATCCTATTCTCATCCTTTTTGTTTGCAAAAATTAAAGGTACTGTAAAGAATCAATCCACCAATGAGCTTATTAAAGGTGTAAATATAACAGCAGGGGAACTGGGGACAGCCACAAACGAATTCGGAGAATTTAATATTAATGTTTCAATTGGAACTAAATTGGAATTTTCACATATCGGTTATGGTCTAGTTAGCCAACTCGCTCAAAACGATATGTTGGTCGAAATGAGTCCAACTGTGATTAAATCAAAAGAGATCATTGTCCGGGCTGGATTGTCTGATGAATCACTCCAGAAAATCACATCCAGTGTTACTGTATTTACTGGTAATGATATTCGAGAATCTGCTACTGACCATTTCCAAACGTTGATTGATCAAATTCCAAATCTGAATTGGGCCGGGGGCACCAGTCGTCCTAGGTATTTTCAAATTCGTGGAATAGGGGAAAGAAGCCATTATTTTGGAGAAGGTCCTCCCAATTTTTCCGTGGGATTTGTCATGGATGACATGGATTTAAGTGGAATGGGGATGGTGGGTCTCCTTTATGATATGGATCAAATTGAAGTGTACAAAGGACCTCAATCTTCCATCTATGGTCCCAATGCTATGGCAGGACTCATTTCCATGGGATCAACAGATCCAACAGACCATTTTGAATTGAAATCGTCCACAAATTTCGGCTCTGATAATCATTATGGCGGGAGCTCGGTCATGAATGTAAGCTTAATGAAAAATATGAATATGCGATTGACCGGTATTTATAATTACAGCGATGGATTTCGTAAGAATATGAGCCAAAATATTACAGATTCTAATAAAAGAGAAGAGGCATTCTCCAGGATGAAATTGTTGTATGATCCAATCAATGAACTTTCGTTATTAGCTACGTTCATTTATTGCGAACTTGAAAATGGATATGATGCATGGGCGCCGGACAATAATACGGATTTCAAAACGTTTTCAAATGATAAAGGAGAAGACAGCCAAAGAACTTTTGGATATTCATTGCGTGCCAATTTTGAAGCGAGAGATAATTTAAATATTACCAGTATCTCATCTTTCACAGAAACGGATTTAGTCCACGCCTATGATGGAGATTGGGCGGACAGTGCTTATTGGCATGAAACCCATGATTTTGATCCAGCAGTGGAAGGCTGGGCTTATGAGTTTTATGATAAAAATGAACGGAATCGTTCAAATCTTACCCAGGAAATTCGTCTGTCTATGGGGTCCATCGTCATGGGTGGATATTTTAAACATTTGATCGAACAAGATGAAGCAATGGGATATTTATATGGTGGTGCGGCAACAGATGCAATCAATCATTATGATTTCCTGGCCACAGCAGGTTATGCGCAATATGAGGTTGATTTAACATCGTCACTCAAATTAAAAGGCAATGTCCGGTTTGAAAATAACTCCGTAAAATATGAAGGCACATCTCAAGGCCTGAATGATTATTGGGAAAAGATAGAACTGCCACTGATTCATTTTGATATTGATCATTCTATGCTAGGGTATCGGGCATCTTTACACTATTTAAAAGACGAATTTACATCCTACTATGGTTCCATCTCTCAAGGATATAAATCCGGTGGTGTGAACCAACAGCCCTATCTTACTGATGCAAGTCGGCCTTATGATCCTGAATATATCCAGAATTTTGAAGTTGGATTAAAACGTACCACAGATATATATCGAACACAATTATCCGCATTTTATAGTTTACGAAAAGACCAGCAAGTATCTGTATCTAGCCAACAGGTGGATGGAGATCCAAACAGTTTCCTTTTTTATACCGCCAATGCCGGATCGGGATCAGTTCAAGGGTTTGAATGGGAGACTAATTACCAAATTTTATCGAGAATTTCTTTTAATACAAGTTTGGGGTATTTGGATACGTGGATTGATAAATTTACCTATCAGGCAAATTCTGAAATGGAAGGATATGGTGGGAACCGAGAAGCGGCCATGTCGCCAAAGGTCACTGGCTCTTTTGGAGTACATTTTAAAAATAATTCAGGTATTTTTGGTTTAGTTCAAATGAGTTTTAAAGATGCGTATTATTTCTCCGATAGTCATATTCAAAAATCCAAACCCTATACATTACTAAATATGAATGTTGGAAAATCCTTTGGAAAAACCATGATTAAATTATGGATTCGGAATGCCTTAGATGAAAGATATACAACGAGAGGTTTTTATTTTGGACTCATTCCACCCACTTATCCAGATCAACTCTGGAAAAGTTATGGCGATCCGAGACAAATTGGCGTTACCATAGATTACACTTTTTAGGGTCACATTAAGGTTGAATAGAATATCATCCATTGTCCAGAATAATAGGTAATCAGGATGATACCTTCAGCTAAATTGAATGGATTCTTGAATTTATTCCACCCAAGCACGCCATCAGAAATCATGAATAAACTTGCACCCATGGAACCGATCAATGCCGAAAACGATTGAAGTGCATCAAGTCTTCCGAAAGACGTAATTCCCATTCCTGCAATCATCAAAATATAAACCAAAACCGGTATCTTTAATTTTCCCGAGGTGGGATAAAGTTGAGAAAACATTCCCAAAGCCAAAATAGTAATTATAAGTGTTGGAAGAATTGGAAGTGACCAATCACCTGATAGAAACCCTAGCATATACCAAATATGCCCTATGAGAAAACTAAAGAGTCCCGATTTGAACTGGGCTGGGAAGAGTAAAAGGGAATCACCGATAAAAGAAAAACAGAGTCCAGCCAAAATTGCCCTTGTATAAGGGTTTTCCTGAATGTCTCCAAAATTGGCTACCCAAATGATTAAAAATAGTATAGGAAGAAGTTTAAATAATCGATACAAATTGTTTGGGCTTGTGTATTTTGACACGATAGCCAATACAGATAAAACAATAAATATCAAATTTGATTGAATTCCCACGACAGAAAACTACGATAATTTTATATTATAATATCTCTGGAATCTCAAATGACTTTTCGCATTTACTTTTTAGAAAGAAAGGCCCTAATTTCCCGAGCTATTTTCGAATCGGAAACACATGTTTGGTCACATAACAGAACGGTTTGAATCTATTCTTCGAAATGTTCGAGGTCTGGGTAAAATAACTGATAAGAATATCAATGATACCGTTCGGGAAGTCCGACGGGCATTGATAGATGCTGATGTGAACTTCAATGTGGCGAAATCTTTTGTCAATAATGTGCATGATAAAGCGCAGGGGACAAAGGTATTAAAATCGGTGAAACCGGGTCAGCAATTCGTGAAGATCATTCGCGATGAATTGGTTCTCCTTTTGGGAACGGATTCAAAAGACTTGGTCTTGAAGAACAATCCGGCTGTTATTTTATTGGCTGGCCTTCAAGGGTCCGGAAAAACAACCACTGCAGGGAAACTGGCTTATCGGTTGCGAAAATCTGGTAAATCGGTTTTGATGGTTGCCGCTGATGTGTATCGTCCCGCTGCAGTCCAACAATTAATCACTGTGGGGCAACAGGCAGATGTGGCGGTGTACGAAGAAGGAACCGGAGAACCGTTGGCGATTTGCAAACGGGGAATCGAAAAAGCACGTTCTTTGAAAAATGATGTTGTAATCCTGGATACAGCCGGGCGACTCCATATAGATGGCGAAATGATGACAGAAATTCAACAGATTGCTGATATGGCGGACCCCGACGAGATTCTCTTTGTTGCGGATGGCATGACGGGTCAAGATGCTGTGAATTCAGCACAGACTTTTCATGAAGCACTTCCGTTATCAGGTGTAATCCTAACAAAAATGGATGGCGATTCTCGAGGTGGAGCAGCAGTTTCAATCCGTGAAGTGACGGGTAAACCTATCAAATTTATTGGAACATCTGAAAAATTAGATGGGTTGGATGTTTTTGACCCGAAACGAATTGCAGATCGAATCCTTGGGTTTGGAGATGTGGTTTCCATCGTGGAAAAAGCCCAAGACGTTTTTGATGAAGACCAGGCAAAGGATTTCCAGACAAAACTGGTAAAGAATACTTTTGACTTGGATGATTTCAAAATGCAATTACAGCAAATGAAAAAAATGGGTTCTATGAGCCAGATTATCGGCATGATGCCTGGCATGAACTCGAAAGCTTTAAAACAATTGAATATGGATGACCGTCAAGTCGGATGGACAGAAGCGATCATCAATTCTATGACACCGGGTGAGCGTCAGCAACCGGAGATCATTAATGGCAGTCGCAGATTGCGGATCTCAAAAGGAAGTGGACGTTCGGTACAGGAAATAAATGCCCTTTTGAATCAATTTTCTCAGATGAAGAAAATGATGAAAAAAATGGGAAAAATGAAAAACATGAAATTACCCGGACTGGGTGGTTTCGAAAGATTTAATTAAGGAGATACAAGTTGGCGACGAAAATAAGACTCAAACGAATAGGACGTCGAAATAGACCTTTTTACAGAATGGTTGTAATGGATTCTCGGAATCGCCGTGATGGCGCTGCAATTGAAGAATTGGGCTGGTACAATCCAATTGATGTAGATCGTTCTTATGATTTGAAAGGTGAAAGGGTTATACATTGGCTAGGTGAAGGCGCACAGCCCACCGAAGCTGCACATAAATTATTACGCCGTGCAGGGATTGCCCATCAATGGCATTTGATAAAACAAGGCCTCGATGAAGCCCAGATTGAAAAAGAGATGAAAAAATGGGAGATGAACCGGGAAGATGTGCAAAAAGCCCGTGCTGATCGCGCGGAAAAGAAAGCAGATGAAAAAGAAAAAGCAGTTGCTGTGGAAGTTGTTGAAGCAGACGAAGACGATACAGCTTCAGAAGAAGTCGTGGTTGAAGCACCAGTAGAAGAATCTATTGAAGAAGAAACATCTGCAGATGTTATGACCGAAGAATCATCTGAAGTTGAACCTATAGAAGATGCGCCAACTGAAGAAGAATCAAATGAAAAAAGTGCAGATGAGCCTGAAGTAGTAGAAGAAACGAGTGAAGAAATCGCACCTGAAGAAGAATCATCAGATGAAGACGAATCTACCGAAACTTCTAATGAAGATGCTCAAGTGGAAGAAGATAGCAAAGCAGAAGATGAAACTCCCACTGATGAATCTGATGACGCAAGTTCTAATGCAGATGTTACTGAAGATAAAGAATCAGAAAAACTAGCTGACGCAGTAGTGACATCTGAAGGAGAATCTCAAGAAGCTGAAACTGAATCTGCTAAAGAAACACCAGCAGAGAATGTTGAAGAGCCTCCTACTGGAGAAGAATCAACTGAAGAAAGTGCAGATGAGCCGGAAGTAGTGGAAGAAACGAGTGAAGAAATGGCACCTGAAGAGAAATCGTCAGACGAAGACGAATCTACTGAAACTTCTAGTGAGGAGACTACAGTGGATGAGGAAAGCGAAACAGAAGATGAAACTTCCGCTGATGAATCTGCTGAAGAAACAAATGAAGAAGAGCCAGTAGATGATTCAAGTGATGAAGCTCCGGTAGCTGAATCTGCTGAAGAAACTTCCGATGAAGACCAAGATCAAAATACGACTTCAGAAGAAAAATAAAAAATTCCCATAATTATTAATCATCAATCATTAACAATACTGAGGACACTATGTTAGAGTTCATTGAACAGGCGATAAAACTCCTAGTTGATAAACCAGATGAGGTTAATATTGAGATCGTTGAAACTGAACAGCGGCTCATTTACGAATTAACCGTTGGTGATGGTGATTATGGAAAAGTGATCGGTAAGGGCGGGCGTAATATATCTGCACTTCGAACACTGGTTTTTGCGATCAATGCCAAGGAAGGTGGTAAAAGAGCTCGGTTGGATGTGATTGATCGGTTGGATGTGGTTGACTAGATGAAAAACTGTGTCCACCCCATTGCAAAGATAACTACAACTTCCGGACGTACCGGAGATGTACGGTTACGACCTTTATCCCGATATTTCGATGACTATATCGAAGGCACAAAACTCATGTTGGGATTTTCACCTGATACTTCTGAAGATGTTCATCTTGAGATCGTGACAGGAATGGGGAAAAAGAGACGGTTTAAATTTGAAGGTGTTAATACGGTCTCCGATGCAGAGAAAATTGTGGGTCAAACCATTTTTATCGAAGCATCGAGAGAAGACCCAATTACCATGATCGGAAAAGATCTGTTGGGTTATGATGTTTTTGCAGAATCGGGGGATCTTGTAGGCATCTTGAAAGATGTAATGTGGTTACCTCACAATGATGTTTATGTAATCACAAATGGAGGAAAGGAATTTTTAATTCCTGTGATTCCGGAAGTGGTTAAAGGTATTAATCATGAACAAGGTGTAATTGTGATCTCTCCTATGGAAGGTTTACTGGATTGATTCAAATTTCTATCATAACCCCGGTTCCGGATGTTATTGACACCCTGATCCAGAACAGTATTCTTCGGAAAGCTGTGGAGAAAAATGTGGTTGAGTTCCATATTCTAAATCTCCGGGATTTTGGGAAAGGGAGTTATCGGCAGATTGATGATGCACCCTTTGGTGGTGGAAGCGGAATGGTTTTAATGGCAGAGCCACTTTTTAAGGCGATAGATCATGCCATGGATTTAGTCGGTGGACCTGATAATGTGCGGGTAATTTATCCGTCACCTCAGGGGAAAACATGGAATCAGGATATAGCTGAAGAAACCAGCCAACAAGAAAAGCTTATTGTTATTTGTGGGCATTACAAGGGAATAGATGAACGTGTCATGGAAAAATATGTGACGCATGAGTATTCTTTAGGTGATTTTGTCATGACCGGTGGTGAGATTCCTGCCATGGTGATGTTGGACAGTACAGTTCGGCTGATCCCAGGAACGCTCAATAATCTGGATTCGGCATTAACGGATTCTTTTTCGCAGGATCTGTTAGACCATCCACATTACACTCATCCACGTGAGATCAATGGAATGGAAGTTCCGCAGGTATTATTGGGTGGTTATCATGCGAAAATTGAAGCTTGGAGACAGGAACAAAAAGAGAAACGGACTCAAGAAAAGAAACCGGATCTCTGGAGAAAATTTGAAAAATTGAAAGAATCGGAGATAAATCATGCATAAAGTAGTAGAAGCAACAAAAGAATTTTTGAAATCGGATATTCCTGACTTTAGGGCAGGAGATACGGTTGCAGTTGACGTACGTGTCCGTGAAGGGAGTAAAGAGCGGGTGCAGCGTTATGAAGGTGTTGTGATTGCACGCCATGGCGGAACAAGCCTGGATGCAACATTCACAGTACGGAAAGTGGCGAATGGATTTGGGGTTGAAAGGATCTTTCCGCTCCATTCACCCATGCTTGCTTCCATTGATGTGAAGCGTCGTGGAAAAGTTCGTCGAGCAAAACTGAACTATTTAAAAAATATCATCGGCTCAAAAGCAGCCCGTATCGAAGAAAAACGGTAGTTATTTTTTTAAAACAATTGAAGCCCCTCCGGAAGCGAATGTTTGCGGCAGGGGCTTTTTGCTATGAATAAAGAGAATAAAATAGTCATGGGTGTTACAGCCTTTTCTCACTTGGCTGTACATGCGCAAATGATGGTCTTTCCAACATTGATGCTTTTATTTCACCATGAATTTGATTTAGGGCTGGATACATTGGGCATAATGGCTTCGGCGGGTGCATTTATGTTTGGTGCAGGGGCTATTCCAGCAGGAATTCTGGAAGCAAAACTGGGAGGAAGAGTCTTGTTATTGATTTATCAGGTTGGATCAATAATTGGTGGATTGAGTCTGATCCTTGCAAAGACCCCAGTTCAAATGACAATTGGATTAGGTATTTTAGGGTTAGCATCTAGTATTTACCATCCGGCAGGACTCACTATACTTTCCCGTCGTTTGAAGAATTTAAGCAAAGGTATGGCAATCCATGGTGTGGCCGGATCCTTAGGATTGGCTCTAGGCCCTTTATTTGCTGGAGTAGCAGCTGAATTTGGGAGTTGGCGGGTATCTTATCTGATTTGGATCATTTTACAGGGTATTCTAGTTTTTGTGACTTTTTTCATGATTAAAAGGAGTAATAAACCTATTGAGAATGAAACAAAAAAGGAAATATTTGAAATAAAAGATAAGCGATCAATTGTCCTCTATTATGTTATGTCGACGACTTTGGGCTTCTCTTTTGGCGGATTCACCACCTATATGCCCTCATTATTTGGATCCCAAACCACGGGTATTTTTGCGTTTTTGCCTGAAACGTTGAAAGCAGGATTTTTCACAACATTGGTGTTTACGTCAGGTATTTTAGGACAAACCATTGGTGGATACGTTGGAGATCGATATAGCAGATCTTTCCTTTTATTTTGGATCGTTATTTTAAATATGCCTTTTTTATTGTTAATGGGATTCACCAGTGGATGGAGTTTGCTCATTTCCAGTATTTTGTTAGGGATAGTACATTTTCTAAATCAGCCCGTCGCGAATGCATTGTTAGCGGAATTGACTCCCAGTTCACATCGTGGGATAGGATACGGTATTTCATTCTTTTTGAGTTTCGGGATTGGCGGTATTGCACCGGCTGTTTGTGGATGGATTACCAATCAATATTCGATTGAAATGGTATTCCCCTTTATGGCGATTAGTTTAATTCCTGCTGTTATTGCCGGATGGTTCTTAATGAAGCGAAAAAATCAAACTTCTTGAACTGAAGGCTGATTCGTTAGAACTTCTTGCCCCTTATTATGAAAACCTCCCTGAAAGACTGCCCATCCGTACATCAAGTGTTACTTGAACTGAATGGAAATATATTACTTCATCAAGATTATATAAAATATATTATAAATTCAGAATTAACAAAGATTAGGGCAAATATTAGGAAAGGGAAATTATCCAAAACTAAGGGGGAGTTAATAAGCCATATTGCATCCCAAGTATTATTACAATCTGCTCCCAAACTGGTCAATATAATTAATGGTACTGGGATTGTACTCCATACTGGATTTGGCCGAGCACCTTTTCGCGGTAAACAATTAAAAGATTTGGCGGATCGCTTGGATGGTTATGCCAATCTTGAATTTGATCTAGAATCCGGCAATCGCGGTGATCGGCAAACTTTGATCCATGAGCAATTGAGTTCAATGTGTGGTGCAGAAGCTGGTATGGTGGTGAACAATAATGCCGCTGCTGTATTCCTAGCTTTGAACGAAATGGCAGAGGGTGGAGAAGTAATCTGTTCCCGTGGACAAATGGTGGAAATAGGTGGCTCTTTCAGGATTCCTGATATAATTGAAAAAAGTGGTGCAATCCTGAAAGAAGTAGGAACCACGAATCGTACCCATTTAAAAGATTACGAAAAATCCATTTCCAATAAAACGAAATTGATCCTATGGGTTCATACCAGCAATTATGTAGTAAAAGGGTTTACCAAAGAGGTCTCTTTGTCTGATCTAGTCAATTTTGGTAAGAAACATAAGATACCCGTCATGGCGGATCTTGGAAGCGGTGCTCTGCTTGATATGAATCTGTTGGGTCTGGCGGACGAAATTCCAGTAAAATCCATTGTAAATAGCGGGCCAGATATTATCTCATTCTCAGGAGATAAACTCCTGGGTGGACCGCAATCCGGCCTCATGGTGGGCCGCAAGAAATGGGTCAATGCCTGTAAGAAAAATCCATTATATCGTGTTTTAAGATGTGATAAGGTAACCATCGGACTTTTAGAAGAAACGTTGCGGTCTTATCGATCCCAATCATTCTCGAAAGATAATCTCTCTCTCACCATGCTAACCACATCGCGAAAGGTATTAAAAATCCGTGGAAAAAAGGTTTTGGATTCGTTGCAGAAAAAAATAATTAAAGATTTGGGAATTTCATTGATGGACTCTGAAGTAGAAGCGGGGAGTGGTTCTTTACCGGATGATAAGATTGAAAGTGCATCCTTAAGTTTCTCACCCAAAAATGGGAAGGTCAAAGATCTTGCCAAGGCATTTCGTTGTGGATCTATCCCTGTTGTTGGATATATCCAAAAAAATACATTTTATATTGATCTGAAAGCTGTTTTGCCCAATCAAATAAAACGGCTCTCAACTTCGATTCAGGAGATTTAGCCATGGCACAGGTTGTGTTGGGGACGGCCGGTCATATAGACCATGGTAAAACTTCTCTGGTTAAAGCTTTAACCGGGACCAATACCGACAGACTTGCCGAAGAAAAAAAACGGGGAATGACCATTGATCTTGGTTTTGCATATCTTACTGAAAATATCACTATTATTGATGTTCCCGGCCACGAAAAATTTATCCGAAATATGGCTGCTGGTGCCGCAAATATCCATTTTGGGTTGTTGGTGATTGCTGCTGATGATGGTGTGATGCCACAAACCCGTGAGCACCTGAATATCCTCACACTTCTTGGCGTGAATAAAGGAATTGTTGCCCTGACCAAAACTGATCTGGTGAATGATAGTGAATGGCTGGATCTGGTTGAATTGGATATTTCTGAATTATTGGATGACATTGGTTTTGATTCTATCTCTATTCACCGAATTAATAATTTAAATGGAGATGGGGTTGAAGGCCTGAGATCTGATATTTTATCCTTGGCTGAAAATTATCAATCAAGGTCTTCTTCTTTGCAATTTCGACTAAATGTGGATCGCGTTTTTTCAAAAACTGGATTTGGTACAGTTGTAACCGGTACGGTCCAGAATGGTTCTGCCCAGAATGGAGATGATATTGAGATTCTACCATCAGGTATTAAAACCAAAATTCGTGGTATCCAAACCCATGGCGGTGCAACCGAAACCGTTTTAACAGGAGATCGTGCTGCGCTGAACCTTGCCCATGTAAAATCGTCAGATCTAACCCGTGGGACCGTTCTTGCTACCCCAGATTGTTTGCAGTTATCCAACCGAATCCTTGCGAATATTTCTATGACGAATTCAACAGATTGGATTATTAAGAATAAACAGCGGTTACGTTTTCATATGGGAACGTCGGAGATCCTCGGGCGAGTTTCTGGGAAAAAATTAGAAAAAGGTCAATCCGGGAATGTTATCATTGATCTTGAATCGCCTGTTGCTGTAGCTATGGATGACCGGTTTGTAGTTCGATCTTATTCTCCCATGGATACGATTGCAGGAGGATTGGTGATAGATCCTAAACCACTTGGAAAATGGTCAGTATTGCGGCATCGCACCGATAGTCTTCCCATCGACCCGAAGGAACGGTTTGGTTATTTGATCGATAAAGATTGGAAAACACCCAAATCGAGAGAGAAATGGCAGATGTTATTTTTTATTTCTAAAGAAATTTTACAGAGTTGGATCGTTGAAATACATGTTATGGAATCTGAGAGTGGAATTTTATACTCTGAGCCCGGATTGGAAAAGGGAAAGAAAGATTTAAAATCCTATTTTGATGATACTTATGAAAAGAATCCATTCCGATCTGTCCTGAGCTCCGATGGAATATTAAACCAACTTAAATGGTCGGAAGACTGGTTTGAAATTGTCACGAAAATCCTATTAGAAAATGGCGTTATTTCAGAAGAAAAAGGTGGTTTCTCTCTTGCAGGTTATAAGCCTGAGTTTTCTCAAAAGGATTTGGAAGAATTGGGGAAAATTGAATCCATCTTAACTCAATCCGGATTTGAGCCGATTCTACTCAAAGAGATCACAGAAGCGTCCGGATTCAAGACCAAACGGGTGGGGGATCTGATTCACTTGTTATTTGCTCAGGGAAAGGTGGAAAATCTCGGAAATAACTTTTGGCTAAACCGTTCCAATTTTGATAATGTTATTCATGATATTCATGCATTTTTCAAGTCGAAGGAGCAATTGGCTGTGGCGGATTTTAAAGAAATAACAGGACTCTCACGTAAAACGGCGATTCCGCTGTTGGAATATCTCGATAAGAAACATTTTACTATTCGACATGAAAATGTGCGCTTGAAAGGAAATTCTTTGAATGGGTAAGGATGTCATCGCACAAACACCGGTCATGAAGCAATTTCTGGAAGTGAAATCGCAATATGAAGATACGCTGGTGTTATTCAGGATGGGTGATTTCTACGAGACTTTTCTGGAAGATGCGGAAATTACTGCCAAGGTTCTTGGAATTGTTTTGACCAAACGGGCTAATGGAAAAGCATCCAATGTGGCATTGGCCGGTTTTCCATATCATTCCTTAGATAATTATCTCCCAAAATTGGTGAAGGCGGGGCATCGTGTGGCCATTTGCGAACAAGTAGAGGACCCGAAATTAGCCAAGGGGATCGTGAAACGGGAAGTGATTGAAGTTGTAACACCCGGGACACTTATAAGCGACCAGGCATTGAGTAAAAAATCCAACCGTTATATTGGTTCTGTAACCTTTCAAAAGAATTTTGCCGGATTTGCTTTCCTGGATCCATCAACAGGAGAATTCCATATTGGTGAATGTCCTGTGGACCAATTAAAAGATAATTTGTTAAAATTCTCTCCCAGTGAAATGATCTTGGATGAAAGTATGGTTTATTCTACCACAGAATGGTACCGTGAATTGCGTCCATTTATTACGCAGATCGAAAGTTGGATTTTTGATGAAGATTCATCATACAGGGCACTGACCCAACATTTTAATCTTAAATCCTTAAAAGGATTCGGGTGTGATGAATTGAAATTAGCTATCTCAGCAGGGGGTGCTTTGTTGCATCACATTAAATCCAATTTGAGTTCGGCTCTGGATCATGTATCTAAAATAGTCCCAGTTTTTAACGAAGGTTTTATGGGGTTAGATGGATTTACAATTCGGAATTTAGAAGTTTTCCAAAGTTTGTCCACACAAGGGACGCATGGAACATTAGTGGATTGTATCGACGAAACCCAAACTGCTGGTGGAGGCAGACTTTTCCGACGATGGCTCCATTATCCACTGACTGATATTAAAAGAATCAATGCAAGGTTGGATGTGGTTGATGCTTTTTCCAAAAATGTTAGACTGATGAAATCAATACGAGAATCGTTAGGCAAAACAGCTGATTTGGAGCGTATTCTTGGAAAAGTGAACCATGGGAAAGCGTCGCCCCGAGATGTGATAGGGATCGCACTTACTTTGCAGAAAATTCCCGATTGGCAAAAAGAATTAATATCAGCAGACGATCAAAACCTAGAATCACTGGCAAAATCGTTTATTGATACAAACTCGATCACTGAAAAGATCTTATCCCTAATTAATCAAGATACACCGATACAGGTCAAAATGGGGAATATAATTTGTAAAGGTGTGGATAGTGATCTTGATGAGTTACGAACTTTGCTTCATTCCGGGAAAGAATGGATAGACAATTTTCAGAGTTCATTGCGAGAAGAATTAGAGATTCCAAAGCTAAAGGTGGGATTCAACAGGGTATTTGGTTATTACATAGAAGTAACCAAAGTCCATCAGGATAAAGTCCCAGAAACATTTATTCGGAAACAAACCCTCGTTAATTCCGAACGTTATATCACCGAAGAATTAAAAGAATATGAAGATAAAATTCTCAATGCAGAAGATAAAATATTCACGATAGAATCCAATATTTTCTCTGAATTATGCCAATTCTTATTGGGCACCATTTCTGATATCCACACAAATGCGAAAGCTATCAACCGGATGGATCTTTTGGTTGGATTTTCTGCAACTTCATTGAGTCAAAATTTTGTTCGCCCGGAATTGACAAATAACCCGGAATTGGAGATAAACCAAGGGCGTCATCCTGTCGTTGAACAGTTGCTGCCATCCACCGATAAATTTATCCCCAACGATCTTTCCATAGATTCTACGATCAACCAGATCCATTTAATTACGGGACCCAATATGGCAGGGAAATCCACTTATTTAAGACAAGTGGGACTCATTGTATTAATGGCTCAGATTGGCAGTTTTGTCCCGGCTAATACAGCAAAAATTGGAGTAGCAGATAAATTGTTTACTCGAGTAGGAGCCAGTGATAATCTTGCTGGTGGCGAAAGTACCTTTTTGGTGGAAATGAACGAGGCCGCCAATATTTTGAATAATGCTACGAATAGGAGTTTGATCCTGTTAGATGAGATAGGTCGAGGGACAGCCACATTTGATGGCCTTTCTCTGGCGTGGGCTATAACAGAATTCCTCCACAACACAGAAGGTGTGTTAGCTCGTACTTTATTTGCAACCCATTACCATGAATTAACAGATCTGGAATCACTTTTGGAACGGGTTGAGAATCACCATGTGGAAGTGAAAGAATTTGGAGATAAAATAGTATTTCTTCGCTCTATAGCAAAAGGGTCAGTTGATAAAAGTTATGGGATTCATGTGGCACAAATGGCAGGACTCCCAAAATCAGTGATTCATCGTGCAACGGAGATACTGAACCATCATATCCAGCAATCTGCGGAAAAAGGTGGAACTTCTACGCCGCCAGAACCGTCCAATCAGATAACACTGTTCCAGGAACAAGAATTAAAATTGCGCAAAAAACTGAATGAATTGGATGTGAATTCAATGACGCCCCTGGAAGCACTTAAAACTTTAGATGAGATCAAAAAAGAACATGGGTTGTAGGAAATGCCGCAAAGTCGCAAAGGCTCAAAGCCTTATTCGAAACTTCGTATCTAAATGGCAAATCTCATTATTTTCTTACTTTTTTATTGTGAGCATTGGGTTTTCCAATGGTTTTTTGGTGAATTATGGTTGGGAGCTCTTTGAGCATGTAACCGATGCCCGAACTGCATCTTTAGGGAAAGCGACCACCGCTTATAATTTTGGTTCGCCTACATCATCATTAATAAATCCTATATTTTCGCTAATGCCAACCTCAAATGTCAATGTGACTCATCAATCCAGGTTTTCAGGGATTTTGAATAATGATCTAGCGGGATTTCAGTTTCAAAGAAAAGGGAAACCTATTCAAGTGAATTTGCTATATGAGGGTGTCGGCCAAATCCCGGATACACGAAATATGCTTTTGGATTGGGGGAATGATGGGCAATTTGGGACCAACGATCCGGGCGAGGGGAATGGAATTTTGGATGAAGGTGAACGCTTGGATGCAGACCAACTTCGATTTTTCAGTCAACATCAGATAGGTATTCATGCTGCATTTAATCATTCGTTTAGAGAGTTGCCCATAGGTATTGGCGTAAAAGTTTTATCTTATTCATTAGATAATCATTTTGCTTTGGGTGTTGGGGTAGACCTTGGAATCCTAAAAAAGATCAATGAAACAAATATTGGCATTGTTGCTCGGAATCTTCCAGCTTCCGGACTTATTTGGGATAATGGAACTGTGGAGGGGACAACACCAACCGTTTCTGTTGGAATCCACCAACCGTTGAAATTGGCAAAGGTTCCTGTGACTCTTCATTCTATGTTCAACTTGGATATTTCTACATCCAATCGTCATTTGGATTCACAATTGGAATTTGGTCCCTTTTCTGTGGATGGATCATTCGGAATAGAAGGGATCTATAAAGATAAACTTTTTATCAGATTAGGACGAAACTCTGTTAATAATTCAACAGGTGGATTGGGTGTGAAATGGGAAGGATTCGGGATCGATTATACTTTTCTATCATCGAGTTCTGCAGATGGGTTAGGGAACCATCATCTCATATCTTTGAATTTTTCCTTGGAATGGGTTAAATCAAAACTTCTTGATTAATAGTTTGGCTTTTTTTTGTTCCTGATATATTCGGTTTAGACCCTAGTTTTTATAGCACAATATTTATCCTATCTTGGTCATCATCCTTCTTTGATAATATTCTCTAAAGTTCGTAGTTTAATAGGCTATACCCTTAAAGGAAATTATGATTAAAAGTATGACAGGATTTGGTCGCGGTTCAGCCGGCAAAGACCTAAATAAGATCGATGTAGAAATACGGACGGTTAATTCCAGGTTTCTGGAGACGAAAATTCGTGGGTTTAATTTGGATCCCATCCTAGAACTTAAGGTTCGGAATACACTTGAAACATCTCTTCAGCGAGGTAATGTTCAGGTTCGTTTTGAATTAAACTCAGGTCAGGACTCACAAAAACTGAGTTTCAATCGGAAACGATTTGAATTTCTACAAGATGTGTTAAAAAATATACATGTGGAATATGGCCAGAGAATGAATTTGAGTGATATAATTTCAACCAATGATCTTCTTTCCACAGATGCACCGGAAGACTTAAAACCCGGTCTCATCTTAAAAGCAGTGGAACTTGCTTTAAACCAGGTAAATGAAATGCGTGAAAAAGAAGGGCATCAGATCCAAACAGATATATTGAATCGAATGGAATTACTTCAAACCAGAATTGATGAAGTAGGAGAAATTTCTGGAAAGTTTAGTCTTGAGAAACAGATTCAAATGCGAGAAAAGATTTCGGAATTATTAGATGGAGAAGCATTAGATGAAACTCGTCTTATCCAGGAAGTCGCTTTTTTATCTGAACGGGCGGATGTTACAGAAGAGATTGTTCGCTGCAAAAGTCATTTTACACAATTGTCATCGTATATAAACCAGGAAGAACCTGTGGGGAAACGAATCAATTTCCTTATTCAAGAGATCGGCCGGGAAGTGAATACGATTGGTTCTAAAAGTCCCCAACCTACTGTGACAAATCATGTTATAGAAATAAAAGGCGAATTAGAAAAAATCCGGGAACAAGTTCAGAATATCCTCTAATGATAAATTTGATTACCATATCAGCACCATCCGGTTCTGGAAAAACTACTCTTTGTAAAGCTTTGCAAAAGGTCATGCCGGAAATTGAATGGTCAACATCATTTACCACACGGAAGCAAAGAAGTATTGAATGTAATGGTGATGATTATCATTTTATTTCCCATGATGAGTTTGAGGATCTGATCCTGAACAAAGATTTAGCTGAATGGGAGAATGTTCACGGTTATTATTATGGTACTCCAGAATCAACTTTGAAAAATGCCATTATTCAGAATAAAACAGTTTTATTGGAATTAGATGTAAAAGGTGCTATTCGAATTAAAGAATTGTATCCTGACAATTCCTCTTCAATTTTTATTATTCCTCCAAGCATTACACATTTGAGGGAACGATTAAAAAAACGCGGCACCGATTCGGAAAAACGAATTAAGGTCCGCCTCCAAAGATTCCAGCAAGAAATGGAATATAAAGATAGGTTTGACCATGTGATGATCAACGAAGATCTCAATGTGGCAACCCAAGAACTAATAACCATAGTCAATGACTTAAAAGAAGGAGTCCTAAATGGGTCTTAAAACCGTCCCCTTTCGTGAAATAGAAGAACGTGCAGAAAATATGTACGAAGCTGTCGCAGCAATGTTCGGGCAGGCTCGAGATGAACTGCAGGAGCGTATCTTGAGCAGAACCATACTTGAACATCAAAATGATGATCCGGATGTTTTTGATGAAGTGGAAGAGCCAACACCTGAAACTTATGAAGAGAAAGAGAAGGTCACTACAGTAGCGATTGGTAAATTTCTTGAAGGTGAAGTAACTTGGAGAAAAACCAAACCTGGTTAAACAATAACAATGAAAGGGGCGCTTCATCAATATCTCAAACAACAAAAAGCATTGTATGGGAATGAATTGTACCTTTCCAACGAACCTGCCCCTTTGTCAGAACCTAAGTTTGAGAAAAAAGGTTCCTTAGCAAACGGCAAATTGGATGCATATAATCAGTCCATATGTACCTGTCTGGAATGTCCCTTGGGCAAGACCAGAACCAATTTTGTTTTTGGGGTTGGTGATCCTAATGCCGATTTACTCCTTGTCGGGGATGCGCCTGGTGATCAGGAAGACTTAAAAGGGGAGCCTTTTGTAGGTAGCGCTGGTAAAATGCTGGATAAAATCCTGTATGCCATAGATCGCAAACGTAGTGATGGAGTTTATATGGCAAATGTGGTCAAATGCCGACCTCCCAATAATCGAGATGCCTTACCATCCGAAATAAAGAAATGTGAACCTTATTTAATTGAACAAATAAGTCAAATTCAACCAAAATTGATAGTAGCATTAGGCCGTGTTGCCGGTAAAACATTATTGAAGATGGATGTTCCTTTAAAAGAAATGCGGGATAAAACCCATGATTACAATGGGATACCGCTTCGTGTTACATACCATCCGGCTGCCATCTTAAGGAATCCGAATTTCAAGAAACCCGCGTGGACTGATTTTCAGTGGATTAGGGATTATTTACAAAACGTATAAAACAATGACACCAGACGACAACCAGATACTCAATGTTCAACCCCACTCCGATGATGCGGAAATGGCAGTTCTTGGTTCTATGCTGGCTTCAAAAGAAGCCGTTAGTCAAACAATTCAATGGATAGGTCCAGAGCATTTTTATAAAGATGGAAATGGGAAAATCTATTCGGTTATGCTCAACTTATTTGATAAAGGTGAGCCAATTGATACCGTGTCCGTCATTGATCTTCTCAAGAAAAATAAAGATCTAGAATCTGTTGGTGGTGCATATTATGTGACCGGCTTAGTTGAATCAGTTCCCACGGCAGCCCATGCTGAGCGATATTCCAAGATTGTACTAGAAAAAGCTTTACTCCGGAATTTGATCAATTTGTCCCATGATATTGCAAAAGAAGCTTATGATGACAGCCAGGAGGTAGGTGATATACTAGATACAGTGGAACAGTCCATTTTCAGAATTACCCAGAATCGTTTGAAAGGTGGATTTAAGCATATTGATCCGATACTCGTTGAAGCATTCGAAAAATTAGAGCATATAAATGCTCAATCAGGCAATGTGATCGGCGTACCATCCGGAATACTTGATTTAGATGATATAACATCTGGATGGCAAAATGGTGATCTCATCATTATTGCAGGTCGACCAGGGATGGGAAAAACAGCTTTGGCTTTATCCATGCTGAGGAATGCTGCATTAGAAGGTGGTGTTGGTGTGGGAATGTTCAGCCTTGAAATGGCTAATCATCAATTGGCTATGCGTCTCCTTTGTGCAGAAGCTCGAGTGGACAGTCATTTTGTCCGGACAGGAAACCTTCCCAAAACCCATTGGAAAAATTTAAGTATTGCTGTTGGATCATTGGCTGTAGCCCCCATTTATTTGGACGACACACCTGCTCTCACTGTATTAGAACTGCGAGCGAAAGCGCGTCGATTGAAAGCTGAACACGATATTGGAATGATCGTCGTGGATTATCTTCAGTTAATGCATGGACCGAAAGGTGTAGAAAGTCGCCAACAGGAAATTTCAGTAATCTCACGGTCATTGAAAGCTTTGGCGAAAGAATTAGATATTCCAGTCGTCGCCTTGTCTCAGTTATCTCGTGCTGTTGAACAACGAGCAGATAAGCAACCTCAATTATCAGATCTTCGTGAGAGTGGTGCTATCGAGCAAGATGCGGATGTCGTCATTTTCCTATACCGTCAGTGGTTGTATACTCAGGATGATGAGGATGAAGGTAAAGCAAAAATCATTGTTGCGAAACAGAGGAATGGTCCCACGGGTGCTGTGGACGCGTCTTTTATTAGCAAATATGCACGTTATGAAAACTTATCTCCTTCTGAACCGTTTTAATGGATAACCCTCTTTCAAGATTAGCCCCGCAATTATTCGGAGAATATCCAAAACCATTCATGAATCTGGTTGATGCAGTTTCAGTAGGGCCAGGCGAAGAAAAGGATGAAATAAAATCCCTTCTTTGGAAGGCTTACGAATACGGAGACTATCATCATGAAGGACAAAAGCGTAGGTCAGGCGAAAATTATTTTACCCATTGCGTTGCTGTGGCCCAAAAACTGGCAGCATGGAAAATGGATACTACCACGATTATAGCTGGATTGCTCCATGATACGGTTGAAGATACAGATGTTTCCGTTGACGGACTTCGACAAGAATTTGGGGATGATTTAGCAAATCTTGTGGAGGGCGTTACAAAGATAGGAGGAATCCACTTTTCAACGCGGAAAGAGAAACAGGCGGGGAATTTTATGAAAATGCTCCTGTCGGTTGCCAAAGATCTTAGAGTCATCATTATCAAATTTGCTGATCGACTACATAATATGGAAACTATCAAGCACATGTCCAAGATTAAACAACATCGAATAGCTGTGGAAACCCGTGATGTCTATGTTCCCTTAGCACATCGCCTAGGTATGTCTTCGGTAAAATCTCAATTGGAAGATATGGTGTTTCGTGTTTTGGATCCTTCCGGGTTTAAGAAATTACACTCTCAAATAAAATCATCCAAAAGACAACGGGATAAATTTATAAAGGAGATTATTGGCCCTGTAGCAGATGAATTAAAAATATACGAAATTATTCCCAAGGTCTATGGCAGATCTAAATCCTATTCTTCCATCCATGGAAAAATGATGTCCCGGGATAAATCCTTTGAAGAAATCTATGATCTTTATGCTATCCGAATCATCGTGGAAAAAATTGAACAATGTTATTTAGCCTTGGGAATCGTCCACAGTCTTTACAAACCGATTCAGGAACGGTTCAAAGATTTTATTGCCAATCCTAAAACCAATGGGTACCAGTCTGTGCATACGACCGTTGTTGGACGGAAGGGTCGATTAGTAGAAATCCAGATCCGCACAGGAGACATGGAAGACACTGCAGAGATTGGTGTGGCTGCACACTGGGTGTATAAAGATGGAAAATCATCGGGAATTGATAAAAATATAAAATGGCTCCGTGAATTATTGGAAATTCTTCAAAATGAATCTGCTGATCCAAAAGAATTTATGGAACTTCTAAAGATCGATTTATACAATGAAGAAATTTTTGTGTTTACTCCTGCTGGTGACCTTATTCAGTTACCTGTAGGTGCAACGCCTGTGGATTTTGCGTTTCAGGTTCATACTCAGGTTGGGATGCATTGCATGGGTGCAAAGATCAATCATTCTGTTGTGCCCTTAAATACTAAATTAAACAATGGGGATATGATTGAGATCATCACCAGTAAAAGTCAGATGCCTAGCTATGGTTGGCAAAAGTTTATTGTAACTACCAAAGCGCGAAATCAGGTCAATCGATACCTGAAAATAGTTCAAGATGAAGAAAGTATTAAAATCGGTGAAGAATTGCTTGAGAAGACTCTTCGTCGAATGAAAATATTGAAAGATATAAAAGAATTCAGGGAAAGTTTCAGCAAATTTGGTTATTCCGACTCTGGGGCATTATTAAAAGCTATTGGTTCAGGAATGATTACCGTTCGAGACATGTTCCGAAAACTACGGCCGCAGGTAGATGAGATTGAAGAAAAGACTGAAGAAGAAGAATCTTCAAGGTTTTTTAATTTTGCAAGGTCCCAAACTAAAGGAATTATCCTGGATGGCATTGATAATCTCATGGTGAATTTTGGAAAATGCTGTAACCCGATTCCCGGAGATGAATTGATCGGATTTGTCACTCGTGGACGCGGAATAACGGTTCATCAAAATGCATGTAAAAGTCTCCCCCTGCTGAGCCATGAATCAGATCGGTTAGTCCCTGTGGAATGGAATGTGAAATCATCAGATCATTTTAATGTTCGCTTAAGGGTTGTAGTCCAGGATTATAAGGGGGCATTAAAGGATATGTCTGAGTGTATTTCGAAGCAAAATGTAAATATTGCCAGTGTGGACATTAAAGTAAAGGAATCTATAGGGGTTGCTCATTTTATTGTCCAAGTTAATAATAATCGTCAATTAAATCGTCTCATGAGAAAAATGACTAAATTAAAATATGTTGATTATGTAGAAAGGGCAGGTCGATAATGGAAACAAAAACTTATACTAAAATAGATATTGCCACCCAATTGGCTGAGCGAAATGGAGTCAGTGTCAGGGCATCCAAGGATCTTGTGGATGATTTTTTTAATATTATGAGGGGTTTTCTCACAGAAGATCATCCCTATATTAGGATAGAGATAAGGAATTTTGGTGTGTTTGAATCCAAACCTACGAAAGCAAAACCCCGTGCACGGAATCCTAGAACCAATGAAGAGATTTATGTTCCCGCCCATAAGAAAACACAATTCAAGCCTGGGAAGATACTGAAAGCGCACCTACGTAAGCCTCTCTAGTCAATGGGGCGAGTTCTTGGGATCGACTATGGGGATAGTCGAATCGGATTAGCCATGTCTGATCCGCTGAAAATAATCGCTTCTCCATTTAAAACTATTCGAAATGAAGGGAATGAAAAATGCCTTCAAGTATTTCAATCTCTAATAAAAGAAAAAGATGTGGAAGCCATAGTAGTAGGGCTTCCTTTGGGATTGAAAGGGCAGGAAACAGCTCAGACTAAAAAAGTTAGGGAATTCGCTGACTTATTATGCATTCTCAAATTACCCATTCGTTTAGAAGATGAACGGCTTTCCTCTGTCAGTGCAGAAAAATCCATGATCCAACAGAATATCAAAACAGGCCATAATAAAGGATTGATTGATCAACGGGCTGCAGCGATCGTTCTCCAGCAGTTTTTGGATAAGCAAAACCGATGACCATCTTCTTTGATCGACCTGCTTGGCAATTGGCTATTTTTGGTGGGATTATTACAGGTATTGCCTATCAGCCTTGGCATTTGGGGTTATTAGCATGGATTGGACTTATACCCCTTCTCCATATTTGGCTGAATCATGATGCGAATGAAAATGCGAGATATGGGTATGTATTTGGCATAACCCATAACCTTATAGCGTTTTACTGGATCGGTGTTAATTCAGGCGCCAGTTTTTGGGTAGTACTACTTTCCCTCATTGCAGCTGTCCTGCATTTAGGAATTTATTGGGCGGTTGCCGGTTGGGTTTTCGGTAAAGTTAGAGCTTACGGTAACGGATTAGTATTATTTCCGTTTCTCATTGTTTCTATGGAGTGGGTACGGAGTTTTGGTGTTTTGGGATTCCCATGGGGGAATATGGCTTTAACTCAATTAGACTTCCTGCCAATGATCCAGATAATTGAAGTGACAGGATCCTATGGAGTAACACTCTGGGTTGTATTACTTAATGTTATACTATATATACTAATTCAGAATTTTGAACCCAATAAAAAACTGGGATATTTTTTATGGATTTTATTGTTAGGGCTCTGGCTTTCCGGCAATTCAAGAATGAAAGGATTCAATGATTCACTTACAAATATGGATGTAGCGATCGTTCAACCTAATATTGATCCAAATGCTAAATGGGATTATAAAAATAGAGAAAAAACCATCACATATATGGATTCCCTTCACTCTCTTGCTATAAACCTTAATCCTGATTTAATTTTGTTTCCTGAAACTGCTTTCCCTGCATATTTAAGATTGGACCGACACGTTCGGGATCAAATTCAATCAAAAGTTGATTCATCAGGAATTCCTGTGTTAACTGGGACCGTGGATAGAACTAAGTCACCTGACGGGCAGAAACGGTATTTTAATAGTAGCATGTTTTTGACGCCAAACCATAAATATATTCTCTATAATAAAATTCATCTTGTTCCCTTTGCAGAATATATTCCTTTGTCAAGTCAATTCCCTTCCCTCAATATGTTGAATTTTGGGCAGGGGAACTTTACCCCGGGATCCGAGTACACCGTTTTTGAATGGAAGGACATTAAATTTTCCAATTTGATCTGTTATGAATCCAGCATACCTGGGGTTGTTCGTGAATTTATTCAGCAGGGTGCTGATTTGATCACCATTCAAACAAATGACGGTTGGTTAGGGAAATCAGCAGGGCCCTATCAGCATTATGATGTGGCGCGGATTCGCGCTATAGAAAACCGCGTTCCTGTTGTACGGTCAGCCAATACGGGAATTTCAGGGCTAATCCTTGCGAATGGACTATCCATCAAAGAGCAAGACTTGGGTGAAATGGCAGTTTTTAAAGTCACTGTTCCCTTGGGTTCCACTGGAAGTTTTTATAGTCGAAATGGTGATGTTTTTGCCATGATCTGTTTTGTAATTTTTCTCCTTCTCGGACCTATCCCATGTATAAGAAAACAATCTTAGTACTTTCACTCTTTATCGGTTTACTCTTCGGTGAATCGGCAAGTCTCCATCCCATGGTGAAGTCCGCCATCCTACCAGGTTGGGGAGAAGCGGCTGTAAAACAATCTAAAAGAGCCCGAATATTTCGCCTTACTGAAGTCTCCCTAGTTACAGCATGCATTAGTGCGTACACATTCTCTGGACATCAGGCAAAACAGTATAAGTCTTTTGCGGTTGAGCATGCCGGTGTGGATTCTCGTAGAAAAGAGCATGATTATTGGGTGGATCTTGGGAATTATTCCGACATGGCAAGCTATAATGATGAACATCTTCGGTTTCGCGATATGGAAAGTCTTTATGCCGAAAATGAAGGCTGGGATTGGAATTGGGATTCCAAAGAAAATAAAAATTCATTTGAAATCATGCGAATACGGAGCGATGTATTGGCTATGACGGGAAAATTTATCATTGGAGGCATTGTGGTGAATCATATTTTGTCAGCGATTGACGCACTCTACTTGACAAAATTAGAAAAGATCGAATCCATCTCTCTGATGCCAACTATTTCACCTAACGGAACGGGGTCCCTTTCTCTTAAGGTCGAATTCCACTTGTAAAAATGAATCCCATCACCCGACTTTGCCTATATATAGCATTTTCGGTTTCCGTTCTTTTATCCATGGAAATCGGAATTCTAACTCTTCATGTTTTGATAGCAATTTCCATTCTTATTTTGGAAAGAGATCAATGGTCTGAATGGAAAAATCGCACCCGGCCATTTTGGAAATATTTCCCCTTAACCGGGCTCATTTTTTTTATCATTTCATTTCTGGTCTCAGATAGTTCCATTTCCACCATTATTATGGACGTAACTCTTGCAACGCTTAGGTTGATTGTTATGGTAAGTGTTATGACAATTTATACTCTTAAATCCAGTTCGCAGGATGTTATCACTGCATTCCGGAGTATATGGTTCAAGATGAATCTGAATTATCGATGGGCGGAAGACTTATTACTCTTTTTTGACATGACAGTCCGTTTTTTCCCCACATTTAAAGAAGAGTGGCGACAGTTGGAAAGATCCCAAAAAGCATTATCAATTTCAATATCCGAATCCTTTCTAAAAAAAGTGATTCAAGTTGCTCAATTTGTTCCGGATTTTATCATTCTAAATCTTAATAAATCAGAATCAATCACCCGAGTTATGGAAATGCGTGGTTATGGAAAATCTATTCCTAGAAGTGTATATCCTTTTATCAAATTTACTTTTTTAGATCTGACTTTGGTTTTACTCATCCCAATTATATTGATAGGAGTTCATTCGATTGGGTAGATATAAATTAACAATCCAATACGATGGGTCTGCATTTTTTGGATGGCAACTTCAGAAGAAAGAAAGAACAGTCCAGGGGGTGTTAGAATTGGCGGTTCAAAAGATATCCGGGTCTAAAGACAGAATCTCGGTTAATGGCGCGGGTCGCACAGATACTGGGGTGCATGCATTGGGTCAGGTAGCTCATATGGATGTTGAAACAAGATTGAATGAAGATGACCTGAAAAATGCGTTGAATGGCAATTTGCCCCCTGAATGCCGAGTTCTGGACATAGAGAAGGTAAATAAAGATTTTCAGGCAAGGTTCGATGCAATCAAACGCCATTACCAATATCAATGTTTTACCGGTGATTCGATCTTGTATAAAAACCAATCGTGGCATTTGAAAAAATTGGATCTCCGGAGACTCAATCTATTGGCAATTCATGCGGTTGGTGACCATGATTTCCTTTCTCTAAGCAAATTTCGGGAAGATATGGATCATACCCGCTGCATCATTTATAAATCAGAATGGAAGTCAGATGGAAAAATGGTAATTTTTCATATCACTGGAAACCGATTCTTACACCACATGGTTAGATATCTCGTTGGAACCATGATTGCAGTTGTAGAAAAGCGATTTTCTGAAGAAGACTTTTTATCCTTAATAATGAATCCACAAAAAGATGCACGAATTTTTAAAGCACCTGCAGAAGGGTTGATTCTGGTCCAAGTTGATTATGAATAAACAATTTACCCTGTTTGTACTATTCTTCTTCTTGAACTTTCTCACTGGGGATGGGATTTCAGGATCTAGAGAGACGGCTATTACTCGTGCCATTGAAAAAATTGGCCCAGCTGTAGCCAGTATTAATGTGGAGCAGCATATTTCGTCCGTCTCTTTTGACCCATTCTTTGGGTTCATGTATCCCCGGGAAATTTATCCCATGAAAAGTTCAGGAAGCGGAGTGGTGATTAGCCCAGATGGATTTGTAATGACAAATCATCATGTGATTGAAAATGCGGATAAAATTTCTGTTACTTTATCCGGAGGATCAGAATACGAAGCAGAGATTATTGGTTCGGATATAACATCTGACCTTGCTCTTTTAAAATTGGATGGGTCTGATTTTCCCTATGCTCAATTGGGAACTTCAGAAGATCTCCTCATTGGCGAATGGGTTATAGCTTTGGGAAATCCATTTCAGCTTTTTTCTATTAGCAATAAACCTTCTGCAAGCGTAGGCATTATTTCTGCAACCAACATGGATTTTGGACGGTTAAAAAGTGGAAAGGTATTCCAAGATATGATCCAAACGGATGCAGCCATTAATCATGGAAACTCAGGTGGTCCGTTGGTCAATGCTTTGGGGGAAGTCATTGGGATCAATACATTTATTTATACAGGGTCAGATCAGGCTCAAGGGTCCGTAGGAATTGGATTTGCCATACCCATAAATTCTGCAAAACGGGTGGCAAAAGAATTAAGGACCACTGGACATGTGGATCGAGGTTATTCTACTGGATTGGTTGTGCAATCCGTGACTCAAAGTATTTCACGTTATTTGAATATTCCATTTTCAAAAGGTGTAATCATTGTTGAAGTAAGCGATGGGAGTGCTGCGGAAGGTTCAGGATTGGAACCGGGGGATATTATTCTTACAGTCAATGGAGAGCCGGTCAATAAACCCAGTGATATTCGATCGGTTATTATAGATAATGATCTTCGTTCCGGTGATAAAGTCACATTGAAGATATTCCGTGATGGAAACTATAAAAAAGTAAAAATGAGATTGGGAAAATATAAAGGAAATACCAATAAATGAAACTTGCTCCCGAGGGTAGAATTATCGTACTCCCACTTTTTGTATTTACAGCTGTTTCTATATGGCAATTTGATACATTAGGTATTTCTATGGCCATTCCATGGATTCTTTTTGGATTATTGGTTTTTTGTTTCAATTTTTTCAGGGATCCTGTCCGAAATATGCCGGAAGGAGAAAACATGATTTTAGCTCCGGCAGATGGTAAAATTGTAAAGATAACAGATGTGAATGATCCTGATGTGGGAGTTGCTCAGTTAGTATCTATATTCCTGAATGTATTCAATGTCCATGCCAACCGAATGCCCATTGATGGAACTTTCACTGATATTAAATACAAAAAAGGAAAATTTTTGGCAGCTTTTGATCATAAAGCATCAGACGAGAATGAACAAACAGAAATAACGATTACCTCGAAGGTGGGGGCCATTAAAGTAAAACAAATTGCGGGCCTGATTGCCAGGCGAATAATATGTTATGCGAAGAAGGGCGAAAATATGGAAATAGGAGGCAGATTGGGATTTATTCGCTTTGGAAGCAGAACTGATTTGATTCTCCCAAGACATGTAAATTTATCCGTAAAATTAGGGCAGAAAGTAACAGGGAGTAAAACAATTATAGGTACTTTTAAATGAAATTTAATCTAAAAAAGAAAAGACGACCGCCCCGGCACTTTATCCCGAATATTTTGACATTGTTCAATATGTTTCTCGGGTTTCTTGCCATCGGACTTATCTTGAATAATCATCCCATAAAAGCGGGTATTTTTATCATAATAGCCGGGCTCTTTGACGTTTTCGATGGGAAAATTGCCAGAATATTAGGTATTTCATCCCGGTTTGGAATGGAGTTTGATTCTATGGCAGATACTGTCTCATTTTGTGTGGTGCCATCCATTTTGGTATTTTCGCTTTACGTGGATGGATTACCACCTCTTTTAGGTGGGTTTATTAGTTTTACACCTCTGATGTTTGGTACGATTCGATTGGCTAAATTCAATCTGGACGAGGAACCGGGAAAACCAAAATCATATACAGTTGGGTTAACAACTCCTGTTGCAACCATCACTTTATTTTCATACTTATTTTTTAATCATCAAATTGACGGTGATTTTGGCGATCCGAGAACGGCCTTGATGCTGGTTGCCGGCCTTAGCTTTCTTATGATTAGTCCGATTCACTTTGCAAAATTTCCATTATTTTCATTTAAATCCGGACGGACGAATACCATTCTTTTGTTAGCGTTCATTTTTTCAATGATTATTCTAGCGATCTGGCAAGGATTTATTCTAATGCCACTGATTGCAGTTTATATTGGATGGAATATTATCAATTGGCTCATTAACCCAAGACGGAATGATGCACCATCAGAGGCGGATATATAAACCATGACTAAAAGAAATGTTTCTTTAATAGTCGTCGGTTTATTTATAGGCGCAGCTATTGGTGGTGTGTTAGGGAATATACTAGGGTGGGGATTACCTGATGGTGTGGTCAAAGATTTTTTTCTTACTAGCCTTTCACTGGATTTAGGTGGCTTCTCGGGGAATGAAATGGGTGTCATTGTTTTGGATCTGAAGATTATCACTTTGAAATTCGGACTGGCCATGAATTTTAATTTCACTAGTATTATTGGGCTAACATCCGCCTATTACATTTTAAGATATTTTCGTTAAAAATTGGGAGGCTTCATGTCAAATGTTGATGTAAACTACGCCATGTTCAATCTTGGAACTGGCGAACTCGTTCTCATCTTTTTGGTGATATTATTACTTTTTGGCGCCAAACGATTGCCAGAACTGGCACGTGGTCTTGGTAAAGGAATCAATGAATTCAAGGATGCTGTTGAAACAAGCAAAAAAGAAATTATGGATGCTAAGGAAAGTGCAGAGGCACCCGTAGAGAATAAGGACGAGGGCGAAGGTTAACGTATCCGGGATGTGGTGTATTTACCACATCGCCAATTTTCCCGAAACATTTTTCTGGTTCAATCGTACTGACATCAGAGAAGAATCGGTCAAAACTAACTTATTTAATTAGATGGACTTTCAGCACCCCTGGTATCTCATATTACTTCTAATCCTTCCCTTAGCGATGGGTTGGTATCGTACATCTGGACGAAACAAGGAAGGTACATTGCGAATCTCATCTTCAGCTTTTATTTCTGAAGAATTCAAGAGAATTGGTAATAGAAAGCATATGTTTCTACGGACAATGTATTTATTGGTCCTTTTTTTGGTTATCTTGGGACTTGCCCGCCCAAGGTTAATCGACAATCTTCAGGAGACATCTGTTAGTGTCATCGATATGCTTTTGGTGTTGGATATTAGTTCTAGTATGTTGGCAGACGATTTTCCACCAAATAGATTAGAAGCAGTCAAAAAAACGGCTAGTGATTTTATAGAAAGTCGGAAAGATGACAGGATCGGGATTCTTGTTTTTGCCGGTGAATCCTTTATTCAATGTCCGCTCACTGTGGATAAGAAAGTGCTAAAATCTTTAATCAAAGAAATAACGGTTGCCTCCAAAGAACATGACGGTACTGCAATTGGCATGGCTATCGCAAATGGAACAAATAGACTCCGAAACAGTGATGTGGAGAGCCGAGTCATGATCTTGTTATCTGATGGGAGTAATAATGCTGGAGAGATTGATCCAAAAACTGCTGCAGAACTGGCTGCAGAATACGACATCAAAATTTATACCATTGGTGCTGGGACGAATCAATCCTACACAAGAATTCCCGGACGTGGGCTTATTCGAAATGAAATAGATGAAGAAACATTACAGCATATAGCTGATATGACAGGGGGGAAATTCTTTCGAGCCACGGACGTGGAAGCTTTAGCATCCATTTATGCAGAGATTGATCTTTTGGAGCGTTCTGAGATCGAAGTAAAAGAATTCACACAATACAAAGAATTGTATGGCTGGTTTTTGATTCCTGCATTTCTCATGGGGTTGGGAATGGAATCTATACGACGATCCATATTTAGGAGCAGGACCTGATGGCATTCCGTTTTAGTTGGGTATTAGCCTTTTTGTTAATTCAGGTTTTTTTCTGGATTATTTGGAAATTGAAGGATCGTAGCCGTGACTCGATATTTCCAAATGCATCTGAGAAGGTGAGAGCCGTTTCCAGATTGAACCTTGATAAAAGCAGAATAGAGTGGCGAAATCGTTTGATCTTGATTGGACTAGCTTTGTTGGCTCTGGCAGCGTCAGGTCCACAGATAGGGATGCGTGTTAGGCCGATTGAAAGAAAAGGCGTGGATTTGGTCATTGCTCTGGATACATCCACCAGTATGGATGCGGAAGATGTAACCCCATCTCGACTTGCAAAAGCTAAATTTGAATTGGGAAGACTCATTCGAAAATTGAAAGGAGATCGTGTCGCCATCATTGTATTTGCTGGATCCAGTCATTTGTATTTACCACTCACTACAGATTATGAGGCTGCTCTACTTTTTCTGAATGAAATTGATACAGATATGATTCCAACCCAGGGAACAGCCTTGAGTTCTGCCATGAATACGGCCATGAATGCATTCACGGAAGAAACCGATAAATTTAAAGTAATGCTCATGGTGACAGATGGGGAAGATCATGAAGGACAAGCGGTGGAATTGGCAACGCAAGCGGTTAAATCCGGACTGATGATCAATACAGTTGGTGTTGGGTCTGAAATGGGAAGTCTGATTCCTTTGAAAGGAAAAGACAGAAATACAAACGAATACAAACGAGATCGAGATGGGAAACTCATTACATCCACTTTGAATGAACGAATCTTAATAGATATAGCTTCTGCGGGAAATGGGTCTTTTTTCTGGTTTGATAATAATCGAGACACCCACGAAGATATAGCCTTGGCGATTGAAAACATGGAAAAGAAAACTATCTCTACCCACGAATTTTCTGAGTATGAAGATAGATATCAGTCTTTCGCATTGCTGGCTTTTGGTTTTTTGGTTTGGGGATTTGTTATGCCCACCCGACCGAGAGAAAAGTCATGATTAGGTTATTAGCATTCCTTCTATATCTAGGGGTTTTATTTGGTCAGGACAAGGGGAAAAAAGCCTATGAAGAAGGTCACTATGATGAAGCTCGTATTTATTATGAACATATTTTAAAAAACCGAAAAAAAGATAACGGGGCTCAATTTGGACTGGGTGTAACTGCTTATCAGCAAAAGGATATGGAGACAGCAGCTCGTGCATTAAATAATGCTATGAATTCCGATGATAAATCTTTGGCATCCAAAGCCATGTATAACTTAGGGAATATGTTCCGAGATCAACAAAAAATG
>Ga0209091_10000397_pt1 | contig 42165 bp, 39 predicted proteins | sample ArcticOcean_MG_C_6_FD_187438 | JGI IMG/M metagenome (GOLD analysis project Ga0209091, IMG submission 187438) | Marine microbial communities from western Arctic Ocean - ArcticOcean_MG_CB8_128 (SPAdes) (version 2) | ecosystem: Environmental > Aquatic > Marine > Oceanic | place: Arctic Ocean...
GATGACGGCGTGGACGATGACGATGACGGCGTAGATGATGACGATGACGGCGTAGATGATGACGATGACGGCGTGGACGATGACGATGACGGCGTGGACGATGACGATGACGGCGTGGACGATGACGATGACGGCGTGGACGATGACGATGACGGCGTAGATGATGACGATGACGGCGTGGACGATGACGATGACGGCGTAGGTGACGATGACGGCGTTGGTGACGAAGACTGATTGGTGCCTGTATCTGCAGGACATCTAGCCGATCGACGGTCCTAGCCACTTCCGCTGGGCTGAATAGGCTCGTTGTCGGTGCGAGGGTGTGCCGTAGCGACCAGGGATTCGTCGTAGAGTCGCTAGATGCAACAGTGGTCAGAAGCAATAACGGTCGAGTTCCGTCGCGGCGAATTCGTGGAGTCTTCCCATCGAGTGCACGCTGTGGTTGCGACAGCAGACCAAATGATCAGTGTGTGGGGCGATGGCGAACGAATGACGATGCCCCGATCCGCCATCAAGTCGATCCAGGTCTTGCCCATGATCGCTCTCGGGGCAGCGGCCGCATTCGACGTGAGCGACGACGAGGTTGCGCTTGCGGCTTCGAGTCACAACGCCGAGGGAGCGCACACGACAGCTGTCGCCGCATGGCTTCAACGTATTGGGCTTGGCGTTGAAGCGCTCGAGTGCGGTCCCAGTGACCCAATAAGCGATCTGGCGTGCAAGGCGCTCTATGCGGCAGGCGAGCCGCCGACGTCACTGCATAATTGCTGTTCGGGAAAGCACACCGGATTCCTTACCCTGGCCCGCCATCTTGCCGATGATCCAACGTTGGCACTGCCTGGCTATCTCGATCCCGAGCACGGAGTGCAGACCCGGGTGCGTGACGCCCAGGCCCTGATGACGAACGTGGACCTCAGCAATCAGACGCCAGTGATCGACGGTTGTGGCATACCGGTGTACCAATTTCCACTGGCGTCACTGGCACAAGCGATGGCCCGCTTGGTCATGCCCAGCGCAGTGCCAGCCGAGTTCCAATCCGCAGCAGCGCGTGTGACTGCAGTCCTGCCGAGCCGCAGCTTTCTGGTTTCGGGAACAGGTCGAGCCGACTACGTCCTGACCGAAGCTGCAACCGAGCCGCTGATCCTCAAGGGCGGGGCCGAGGGAGTGTCGATGGGGGCTTTGCCCGAGCGCGGCATTGGTTTCGCACTCAAGTGCGAAGACGGCAATGGCCGCGGTGCTGACGAAGCGGTCGCAGCTGTTCTGCATCAGCTTGGGGTCATGCCCGAGCGGGTCTCTATGAGCACGCCTTTGCGAAACTGTGCAGGTACAGAAGTCGGCTCGGCCACGGTCGTGCTCTGAGTCGTTCGCTCAGAACAAGCCGGTTGCGGAGATCGGCTCGTCGACGAGCACACCCGTGCCATCGACATAGCTGGTGACGAGCCTATTCTCGATCAAGCGGATGCTAGCGAACCATGAGTTTTACTCGATGGCGGATACACCGAAGACAGGAACACAGCCGCTTCTGTTCAAGATCCTGCGGCGTTGTTCGTTGCATTCCGATATGTGGATCTCAACGCTAAATGACTTGTCGTTATAGCTTCCGTCCCGGGGGCCGACTAGGTCAAGAAGCAACGGAACTGGGTCCGCTAGTGCCCCAAATTAGGGCACCGAGGACAATCCCTCCACCAGCCCATGTCGTGGCGATGGGCACTTCACCGAAGAAGAGAAAGACCCAGAACGAAGCGAAGACCGTCTCGACCGGAGCAAATAGTCCAACTTCGGCGGCGGAAAGGAATCGAGGTGCTGTGCTCAGCATGACTCGCGCCAGTGGCCCGAACACGGCGCCCATCGCCAAGAGTGATAGCCACGTCTGGCTGCTATGGCCGGTGATTTGAGCGGGCCAGACTGCAACCAGCGACATGATCGCGCCACCAAGGCCGACCACCATTGTTCGGCTGGTCGCTGGGTAGCGACGCAACAACACGAGACCCATAGAGAATGAGGCGATGGCTCCAACGGCTAACAGGTCGCCTCCGAAGCTGCCTCCACCGATCGAACCTGATATCACGATGAGGATTCCAACAACTGAGACAGCGATCGCGGTCCACACTCGCCTCGAGGTTTTCTCTTGCAACCACAGCCAGCCGAACCCAGCGGCGAAGAGTGGAGCTGCTGCAATGATGACGACGACGTTGGACACTGACGTGTTCTTCAGGGCAAGTACGAAGAAGGTCGTCATCGCCGCTTGGAGGCTGGCGGCAAGGAGCAAAACCCAGCCATCTCGACGGACGAGCGCAAGTGGAGTAGTCCGTTCGTGGAACACAATCACCGTCGACATCACTATGGCAGTGAATACACCTACCCAGAATGTGACATCGAAACCCTCGGCGTCGGCGACCCGAATAAAGAGCGAGTCGGTACTAATGGCAAGCATCCCACCGAAGGCGAGCAGCACCCCTCGCCGTTTGTTATCCACTAGCGCGTTGGCCGACAGTGTCACCGCACATCATTACTCCAAGCGATCAACGATCGCGCGGATATTGGCTTTGAGGACACACCAGGTCGGTAACTTACCGATCGGTTCTTGGCCACCAGCGCGAGTGGATGGCTGCGTGCGGCTGGGTCCGGCGGCGACGCTGACCGATGTCTGCTCGTCGATGATTAACGCAGGGCAGCGAGAGCCGCTTCGGTTGCTTCAAGGTCAGCCTTGAGAGCGGCGAGTTGGGCTCGGGTTTCATCGACCAACTTTGCTGGCGCATTGTCGACATAGCCCTTGTTGGACAGGCGACCTTCGAGGCCCCCAACCTGACCCTTGAGTTCGGTTGCCTTTTTGGTGAGCCGCCCGATCTCAGCACCGACGTCGGCAGCATCGACCATGTCAGACAGCCCGATCTGTTTGCCTTCAAATACCAGTGGGCTTGCGCCGGTGGGTGCGTCGCCAATCTCGACAAGAGCGATGCCGGCAAGTGATTCGACATAACCGTCAGCTATGGCGAGCAGCGGTGAAAGCGCAAGCGGTAAATGCATCGTGATCATGCGGCGAGGCTTTACTTGCTGTTCTGAGCGCACTACTCGGATAGCTGCGACGAGAGCATCGGCTCGTTCGAACTCAGAGATGATTGTTGCATCAGCTGTTTCACCGTCGACTGCTGGCCAGGCTGCCAGCGTGAGCAGCTCTGAAGCCGGCAGCGTTATTGCTGCGACCTCACCAGTGCGTACATCTGACACATGAGGCCACAAGGTTTCGCTGACGAACGGGCAGACAGGGTGCAAGATGCGCAACACGGCATCAAGGACGGCACCAAGGACAACCTGCTGGTTTGGGTCGTCGTCGATGGTGGACTTGACCGCTTCGAGATATCGGTCGCACACATCGCGCCATACGAAGTCGTACAACGTGTTCGCGACCTCGTTGAAGTGGTACGTGGCAAAGGACTTCTCGAGCGACGCGATCGTTTCATATAACCGAGCAATGATCCAACGATCAGCAAATCGTGCTTCGCCAAGGTTCACGACCAGGCCGGTGTTGTCCTTACCTTCGAGTCGACCCAACGCAAAGCGGGTGGCATTCCAGACCTTGTTCGAGAAGTTGCGGCCGATGTCGAACTTGGGTGACGTGTTGCGTGCCAACGGCATGTCGTCGGTGGGCGTGGCTTCGCCCATTGCGGCACCGTACAACGAGACCATCTTCTTCGACGGGTCGCTTGGCGATGACTGAATCGGGGCAGCGACCGTATGACCAGCGGCAGTAGTGATGTACTCGGGCGTAAACGGTTCGTCGGTGTGTGGGCACACCATGTCGACGGGCAAACGTACGTCCTGGGTATCGGTTGTCATCTGCACCAGCGTGTAACGCATGGCATCGGCGCCATGGCTGTAGACGATGTCGCGTGGGTCGACTCCGTTGCCCAAGCTCTTCGACATTTTCTGCCCATGGCCGTCTTGAATCATGGCGTGGATGAAGACGTCACCGAAGGGCAGCTGACCATCGAGGAAGTAACGGTTGAACATCACCATTCGGCTAACCCACAACGTGATGATCTCGCGGGCGGTTGCCAGCACCGAGGTCGGGTTATAGGTCTCGAGCAGGCCGATAGTCTCGGGGAAGTCCTCGGCGTAGGGCCAGCCCATCGTGGACATTGGCCAGAGGGCCGACGAGAACCAGGTGTCGAGCACGTCGGGGTCGCGGGTGTAGCCAGCGGCTTCGGCCGCAGCCACAAGCTCAACTTCGCCGGTGGCATTCACCGCCTCGGAGCGGCGTAGGGTCGAGTCAGGTGGGATGCAGATCGCTTCTTCGATTTCGGTAGCGGTGACACGACGGGCGTAATGGGCAGCGCCCATCGATGTCCAGTTGCTCTCGACACGGACTGCTTCGTCGATACCAACCCGCTCGAGGGCTTCAGTCACTTCGTCAGGAGCGTTAGCTTCGTCGACTAGTTGCATCCATACCGGAATTTGATGGCCCCACCAGAGCTGGCGGCTAATGCACCAGTCGCGGATGTTGTCGTGCCATGAGTGATAGGTACGGGCGTAACGATCGGGGTAGAAGCGCAGCTCGCCATCGCCGGGCGTCTCCGACGATCGTGCCTCGACGTCGGCCGGAAGATCAGGCACTTGGTCAGAAGGTTGGGCCCGCATGGCTGAACCGCGCAAGCGGTCGTCGGTTACGGCGACGTACCACTGGTCGCTAAGCCATGGTTCGATCGGAACATGGCTGCGGTAGCTGTGGCCGACGGAGTGTGAGTAGTCGCGCACTTCGGCGAGGAGTCCGTTGGCTTCGAACCAGTCGACGATTGCGATGCGAGCGTCTTCGCGGCTCATGCCAACGAACGGGCGTGCTTCGTCGCTGACGTCGTCCCAACCGTATTGATCGCTGATAGCGCCGTCGGGTCCCATGATGTTGATGACAGGAAGCTCATGTCGTAGGCCGATGTCCCAGTCGTTGGGATCGTGGGCCGGCGTGACTTTCAAGAAGCCGCTGGCATATTGGGCCTTGGTGTCGCCGTCGGGATCGGCCATGACGACATAGTCGTCGGCAACGATTGGAATGCGACGACCAACGATTGGTAGTACCACGTACTTGCCAAGAACGGCTTCAGCTTGAGGATCGTGAGGGTTCACGGCGACCGCGGTGTCACCCAACAAGGTCTCGGGTCGGGTGGTAGCAACCGTGACCGAACCGCTGCCATCTTCGAGTGGGTACGTCAAGTACCACATATGGCCGTCGACGTCTTCCATCTCGACTTCGTCATCGGACAGCGCCGTGCGAGTTGCCGGATCCCAGTTGACCAGGCGCTTGCCGCGGTAGATCAGCCCATCGTCGAAGAGCTTGAAGAACGCGTGCCGCACTGCCGTCGCGCACATGTCGTCCATCGTGAAGCGAGTGCGATCCCAGTCACACGATGCACCCATGACCTTGAGTTGACTCAAGATCGTGGTCTCGTATTCGTCTTTCCACTCTTGTGCCTTTTCGACGAAGGCCTCGCGGCCCATCTCGAGCCGCTTGATTCCTTGAGCGAGCAACCGCTTCTCGACGACCGTCTGGGTAGCGATGCCAGCGTGGTCGGTACCGGGCATCCACAGCGTGGGCTTGCCGAGCATACGGTTGTAGCGAACCAGCACGTCTTGCAGCGTGTTGTTGAGCGCATGGCCCAGGTGCAGTCCGGCTGTCACGTTGGGCGGTGGGATCACCACCGAATAAGCGTCAGTCCCTTGGTCAGCCGGTTCGGCATGGAATGCGTTAGTCGCGTCCCATTTGGCGGTTACCGCTGCCTCCGCGTCAACCGGGACATATGCCTTTGCAAGCTCACTCATAGTGCCCCAAGGCTAATTGGCTACGCCTCCAAATTGTTGGAGTCTTATGCGCTGGATTCGCCGGGCGGGCGCCTGGGCTGGGCCTCAGAGTCTCGGTGCTACTTCGCGTCCAGGTCGCTGAGGTGCATTGTTTCGTTGAAGCTGCGCATAGTCCACTTATCCAGTGATCTTGATGCCTGGATCCGTGTCAGGCCGGTGTAATCCGGATGGAAGTGACTCGGCCCCGACCCGATGCCGAGGACGGTTGACACGAAGGTTGTTGTGACCATTCCATGACAGAATATGGCGACGTTTTTTCCCGGGTAGGAGTCCCGTGCCTTGGTGAAGGCTCTCATGACACGTTCGTTGAAGGCCTGTTTTCCTTCGGGCCGGTACAGGTAGTCGGGATCGCTGCTGATCTTCTTCTTGAAGAAATCCATGTTCTCTTCACTGCGCATGTAGGCGCCCGCCTGCCAGCCCGCCTCCTTCAGGTCGTCGTCGAGTTCGGCATCGAGCCCGAGATGGGCGCACAGCGGAAGTGCGGTCTGGTGGGCCCGCAGCATGGGGCTGGCAACGACATGGTCGATGTGTTCTCGAGCGAGTAGGTCGCCGATGGCTTGTGCCTGCTGAAGACCGAGTTCGCTGAGCGGCGGATCGCCTTGGCCGCCGCTTTCGGATTCATCGTGAGGTTGCCCGTGTCGAATAACGAGGATGTTCATGTTCCTGATCTCAGAGTTCGTGCAAACCGATTTGACGGCTGCGGTCACCGACAGCCTGCACCAACAAATCGGCTTCGCCGTTGCTGACGACGGTCTGCGAAATGTTCATGCGGTGGTCCGTCGTTGTTAGATGGAGTATGCGCTTATGCAGTGTTGCTTCGGTGAAGTCTGCCCACTGCAGTTCGACATCGGTGCGATGCAATGTGTGCTCGAGCGGTCCGATGCGAGAGACGATGCCGCCGCCACGTTTGGCGAAGAGAAGAAAACGGTGCTCGGTGAGTACCAGCCACTGGTCGCCAAGCATCGAATGAGAACCGAGCGTGTTGGTCAACCCGTAGCGGTCGATGTAGAGCGCGAGTGTATTGGACCGTTTCGTCGTGTTCGGTCCCTTGAGCCGCTTGAGCAGCACAACTGCTTCGATTCGCACGTCGGGAGCTATTCGGCTGGCGAACCTGCGTCGGCTCCGGTTGTTCGTCTTCACCATCTACGAAGGTAGTACCACCAACCGCTTGAGACGCGTACGACCGACGCGTCTCAAGCGGTTAGCGCTGCCGATCGCGGAGTTTGACAGCGATCTCAGGGCCGACAAGCCCCCGGAGCTCAGCATGAAGTGATTCTGCGACGGGGACGTCGCCAACGAACGCAGATGCAAGCGCCTCGTCGGCACCGCCTTTGTTTGTGCAGCACCATGCCATGGACTCGAGTCCGCCGTCCCAGTCATGACGCTTCCACGGCCGCAACGTCTTGCTGCCATCTGAGTTCTCGTCAACCTTAAGTGGCGCTTGCCAGCAGATTGATGGCTTGTATTCCAGCGGGTTTTCGTCGTCTTGCATTGCGGCAAGATGTAGAGCGCATCCTTCGCCCCCGGCAAAACCAGCGCGGTTGTGGAAGATGCACGCCCCGTCGACTACCCGGGTGTTGGTGCGGGTGTCATCGTTGAACACGCCACCTTCGAGAGCCACATCGGCGTATTGAAAGATCTCCTCGCCGATAGTTAACCCGAGTGCTGCGATACGGAGCGCCTCGTCCTCGTCGATCATTTGTGCGCCAACCGAACAACAGCCCTGGTTCAGGCCTGCCGAGGGTTGTTCTAGAATTCCTTCGCACCCGTTGTTCCAGATACAGGTCCAGCTTGAGTCGATGAAGTCGACGTCGATGTTCCATCGGGTGCCGTCGATAGGGTCGACGTAGGTCTCGAAGTGGGCGCTTGTTCCATCGGTCACGCCATCAGTATCGCCCCATCGAGGCATTGCCCACCGGATCCTGATGATCCGTGACAGGCTCGAGTATGGAACAAGAGCACGAGCCGAGGATCGCCGTCTATCTCGACTATGAAAATTTGGCGATTGGTGCCCGCGAGAATTTGGGAGTGGCGTTCGACTTTGCCAATGTCGCGGATGCGCTCGCTGAGCGTGGCCGGGTGATCGTGCGCAAGGCGTATGCAGATTGGTCCTATTTCGACAAGGACCGACGCATGTTGACGCGCCATCAGGTTGAGCTCACCGATATCCCACAAAAAATGGGTGGCAGCCGCAAGAACGCTGCGGATATCAAGATGGCCATCGACGCTGTTGAATTGGCACTCGAGCGGAAGTACATCTCGACTTTTGTTATCTGCACGGGCGATAGCGACCTGAGCCCGCTAGTGCACAAGCTTCGCGAATTCGACCGCCACGTGATTGGTGTCGGTGTTAAGGGTTCGACGTCGAACCTGCTTCCACCCGCATGTGATGAGTTTCTCTTCTACGACAATCTTGTCGACACCAGCCAGCCAGCTTCAGAGGAACGTAAACGCTCAACACCCGGTGACCTGTCGATTGTCATCACAACGCTGGCAGGTCTTGAGGAATCGACGTCGGGCCCCGTGCGCGGTTCTGCTCTGAAGCGAGCCATTCTCCGGAAGGACCCAACGTTTAACGAGGCTGACTTGGGCTTCCGCGGATTTGGCGGTCTGCTTCGCGGGCTGGTGGAACGCGGCTTGGTGTCACTCGACGGCGCAGGCGACCCCATCGTGTCTATCGCCGGTAGCGGTGCGCTTGAGGCGGTCGACCAGTTGCTGACCAAGGTCGTCGGCGACGCCAAGAGCCTTCCCTACACCGGTCTTAAGGATGCGCTCTTAAAGGCAGATAAGTCGTTCAATGAGGCGAATCTGGGCTTTCGCAACTTTGGCAGTTTCGTTCGTTCGGCCGAAGCCCGTGACCTGATTACGGTTACGGGAAAGAATGACGAGCGGGTCGTCAAGCTGGCGGCGCGGCGCCGAGCGCTGTAATAGTGTTCACTATGTTCACCGTTGTTCAGAGCCGGGAAGCACTATGAAGATAGGCCTGTCCTCTCCGAACTCGTCGTACGGCGTTCCGACAGCGGAGATGGCTGTAGATGCCGAACAACGCGGGTATGACTCGCTTTGGGTCGGTGAGCACAGCAATATCCCGACGAGCAGAGAAACGCCCCACCCGAGCGGCATTGAGCTGCCGCGTCTCTATTGGCACATGCGCGACCCGTTCGTGTCGTTGGCGGCCGCTGCACAGGCGACAAGCACTCTCAAAGTTACGACGGGGGTCTGTCTGCTGCTCGAGCACGAGATCCTGGACCTGGCTAAGTCAGTGGCCACCCTCGATGAGCAATCCAACGGGCGGTTCGAATTCGGTATCGGTGTTGGCTGGAACCGCGAAGAACTCGAAAATGTATCGACCGTTCCGTGGGCACAGCGCTACAACGCCATGCGAGAAACAGTCACTGCCATGCGAGCGCTTTGGAGCAACGACGAGGCTGGCTTCGAGGGTACGTTCGTGAACTTTGAGTCGTCCTGGCTGTACCCGAAGCCGGCTCAGGCTGGCGGGCCTCCTATACTTATGGGCTGCCAGGGGCGTATCGGGTTACGCCATGCGGCTGAGTACGCGGACGAATGGTGTCCGATCGACATTGGGTTTCGCGATGTCGGTCAGGGGATCGGCTGGTTCCGAAATGCCGTCGTGGCTGCAGAGCGTGATCCCGACGACATCCCGATCACGATCTTCAGTTTTAGCGCGCCATCCGCCGAGACGATTGATAGCTACGCCGATCTGGGTGTCAGCCGAGTCCTGTTCGGTGCCCCGGACGAGGCAGACGCGCACAAACGTTTCGTCGATCGCCATCAACACCTGGTCGATCAGTTCGCCACATGAATCTGGCTTCATACGCTGCCTAGGTTTAGCGACTCAGTTCTTCGATCCACGAGCGATAGCAATAGGGTCGCAGTATGGACAAGACTGAGTTCTACCGCGACGCGCGGCGTGATCTGACCGGACCCCTCGACGGCATACGAGTGATCGATCTGACAACGGCCTGGGCGGGCCCGATGGCCGGTTGTCTGCTCGCTGATTTCGGTGCAGACGTAGTCCGAGTGACCGCACCTGGAGACGTCGGTAATCTTTGGCCGCCGCTCTTTCCTGGCACGCAACGCTCGCCAGCCGAAGAGACCGTCAACCGAAACAAACGATCGATCAGTATTGATTTGCGTCTGCCTGAGGGTGCCCAGACATTCCTCAGATTGGTGGAAACCGCCGACATGGTGGTCGAAAACTTTAAGCCGGGAACCCTGAGTGGTTGGGGAGTCGGTTATGACGACTGTCGGACTGTGAAGCCTGACATCGTCTATGTGTCGGTAAGCGGATATGGGCAGTTCGGTCCTCGCTCCAGTTCGCCGGGGTACGACCCCGCAGCGCTCGCCTTCAGCGGATGGATGTCGCTGAATGGAGAGCCGGATGGCCCTCCGACCAAAGCGCCGACGTTTCTCGCTGATGACCTTGCTGGTTTGCATGCCGCACTTGGCGCATTGGCAGCGCTGCGACATCGCGACACAACGGGGGAAGGCCAGCACGTCGACGTGGCCCTTGTCGACTCGATCCTGTTCCAATCGAATGCGTACCCAGCCATGGCAGCATCGGGTCTTGCAGGGGAACGATGGGCTAATCAAATGGGTGTGTGTGCTCCGACCAATAGCTACGAGTGCGCCGACGGCCGACATGTGTACCTCGGGCTTCTCCTTGACACCCACTGGCAGAAGCTTTGCGTTCTGATAGAACGCGACGAACTCGCTCTAGCCCCCGGTTACGCCACAAACCTTGAACGGATTGAGAACCGCGATGTGGTTGACAGCCTTGTGGTCGAGTGGTGCGCCGCCCACACATCTGAGCAGGTGCTGGCCTTAATGGCCGACGCCGGATTGGTCGCAGCGCCAGTCAATGACTACGCAACAGCGATCGCTGATGAACATGTGCGCGACCGCGAGATGTTGCAGCAGGTCACGATGGTCGACGGGAATGTTGTTGAAATTACCGGGCCGGCAGCGAAGTTCTCTCGGACGCCAACCAAAGTGCGACACGGTGCGCCTCGGTCCAACCAACACACTGATGAGGTGCTGGGCGAGCTCTTCGACATCGGTGAGCTTGTGGCTCTTCGCTCGAGCAATGTGATCGACTAGTGCGGTGACCAGCGGACGGTTATGAGGAAGTCCTGCAGTCACCGGTTCTACAGTGCATGCCTATGAGTGATCTGGTTTTGGAACAGCTCGACAGCTTGGGTGCTGCCTATGAACTTGTGGTGTGCGATCCGGACTTGGCCGACACGGCTGCTTTCTGTGAGGCCTACGGCTACGCCACGGACGATTCGGCCAACGCCATCGTTGTTGTTGGCAAGTCTGATCCACCAATATTCGCGATGTGCCTTGTTTTGGCAGACAGTCGTCTCGATGTGAACAAGGTCGTACGAAAGCGGCTGGGTACGCGCAAATGTTCCTTCGCTTCGGCAGAGCAGACGATTGAAATGACCGGCATGCAGATTGGCGGCGTCACGCCGTTCGGCACGACGCAGCCGCTGGAGCTGTGGATCGACTCCCGCGTTATGGAACGCGACAACTTGATCATTGGTGGAGGCAGCCGCGACCGCAAGCTTCTGGTGCCGCCGGCCACGTTGGCGGCGCATCCCCGAGCCGAAGTTGTTGAAGGCCTCGCCAAAGTTATGCCTTCAGACTGAACGGATTACGAGCAGGCGGTCAGCTGGTACCGGAGTTGGGTTGACCGCAGCGGATGATGTTGCCATCGGGGTCGATGACCTCGAGTTCACGGGCCCATGGGGCTTGCTGGACCGTCGTTCCAAGCGCGTCGGCAATGGAGTCGATGTCGCCGACCCAGAAATAGGCGAGCGACTTCTTGGGTGCATCACCGCGGTGCTCAGACAGGTGAAGCTGCACATCACCCCGACGTAGAAACGCGTAAATCGGCAAGTGCGGCTCGAACTGGTGTGTGTCCTCGAGGACGAACCCAATGCGTTGGTAGAAATCGGTGGCCTTGGGAGCATCCTTGACCCGGAATACCGGGACCATCTGGTCGGTCACGTGTGGAGCCTACGCACAATTTTTGCCCGCCATCTCGACACGTCAGACGATGCCAGCGCGTGCGGCATCTGCAACCGTTGCAGCCAAGGTCTCGGGGTCGCCGTGGAAGCTGCCGATACTGAGACGAATGAAGTCTTGTTCGATGGCTTCCACCAAGAACGGCCGGCCAGGTGCTGCACCGATCCCGTGGGCAGCGAGATAGACAACGGCAAGTTGTTCATCATGGACCGGCACGGCAATGTTGAGCCCAGCGCCGACTCGCAGTTCAATTCCGTGCCGCGCGAGCGCTGAGACAAAGTCTTGCCGCCGTTGCTGATAAGTCTTGGCTGCGAACCGGACCTGCGCAGTGATCTCGGGGTCGGTGAGCATCTCGAGCAGTATTTTTTGGGTCAGGCGACTGGTCCACGACGGGCCCAGGCTTCGACGGCGTTCAAGCGTCCGCAAGGGAGCAGCAGCACCGCCGATTGCGGCGATCCGCAGGTCGGGGCCATGTGACTTTGAGTACGAGTGAATGAGGACGCTGCGTTGCGGTCGTAACGCAGAGATACAGGCCAGCTCAACACCAGCAGCATCGCCTGAATGGTCATCTTCGACAACCCAGGTATCAGGACCCAGTGTCGTAGCGATCTTGTGAGCCCTCTGAGGGGACATGCTGATGCCCGTCGGATTGTGGGCCCGTGGTTGGAGAATGATCGCTGACGGCTTGAAGGCGACTGCTCGTTGGAGTGCGTCGATGGCCAACCCCTCGTCGTCGAGCTCTACGCCGATGACTTCTGCTCCTGCCAGTTCGAGCATGTCAAGCAATGGCGGGAAGGTCGGTTGTTCAACAATGACCTTGTCGCCGATCTGCACGATGCAGCGGATCAGGCGATCTAAGGCGTCTTGTGCGCCGTCGACGACGGTGATGTGCTCGGGCTCGAACGGCCAGCGCCGCCGCAGCTCGGCGTCTAGTTCTGGAAGCACTGGCGAGTCGAGATAGCTGCCAACCGCAACATCGGCATGGATGCGGTGCAGTACCGCACCGATGTCAGGAAGCAGCGTTTGGTCGGGGGTGCCAGTGCTCAGGTCAATGTCGAGGGTTCCCTGAGGGACCGGTACTTGCCAATACCGCCCTTCGATGGAGCCCCGGGCGCTGCGTACGAGGGTGCCGCGGCGACGGTCGGTGGAAATGACACCATGGTTTTGCATCAACCGCCAGGCTGCCGAGACGGTGCTTGAGCTCACTCTCAGCCGTGCCGCTACGGTGCGTATCGTTGGCAGTTGGTCACCTGGCCGAATAGTTCCGGCGGTGATCAGTCCGCTGATTGCTCGGGCAATACCTTGCGCGCTTGTGTCAATCGTATGGTCCGCAATGAGTCCTAGAGCGGCGCCCTGGTCGCCCTCTGCGTCTGTGGATCGTGAACCTGCCATGGATTACTTTGTATACAACAAAGAAGCCCTTGTTTGCTACAGAACACAGTTCTATGGTCGGTCTAGACGACCTGTGGTACACGCAGGTCAGGCTGACGACACTTGGGGAGAGCAATGTCAATCGTTAAGGCTGCTCTCGTGCAGACAGCATGGACCGGCGATAAAGAGTCCATGATTGATCTGCACGAGAAATACATGCGTGATGCCGCCGCTCAGGGTGCACAAGTCATGTGCTTTCAAGAACTGTTCTACGGGCCGTACTTCTGTCAGGTGCAAGACGCCGACTTCTACAGCTACGCCGAGGCCATTCCTGACGGCCCCACAGTCAAGCGATTTCAGGAGCTTGCGGCGGAACTTGGCATGGTGCTGGTGCTGCCGATGTACGAAGAAGAACAGCCAGGGATTCTGTATAACACGGCCGCAGTGATCGATGCCGATGGCAGCTATCTGGGAAAGTATCGCAAGACCCATATTCCGCAGGTCAAAGGGTTCTGGGAGAAGTTTTACTTCCGTCCTGGAAACCTTGGGTATCCGATCTTCGAGACCTCTGTTGGCAAGGTAGGGGTGTACATCTGTTACGACCGCCACTTCCCCGAAGGCTGGCGCGAGCTCGGGCTAGCCGGTGCTCAGATCGTGTTCAACCCGTCAGCTACCAGTCGTGGTCTGTCGTCCTATCTCTGGGACATCGAACAGCCTGCATCGGCATGCGCAAACATGTACTACATCGGTGCTATCAACCGGGTAGGAATCGAACCGCTTGGCGACAACGACTTCTACGGCACCTCGTACTTTGTGAACCCGCGGGGCCAGTATGTAGGCGAACGAGCATCAGGTGAGAAGGAAGAACTTATCGTGCGCGACCTTGACCTTGACCTGATAGAGGAGACGCGAAATCAATGGGCGTTTTACCGTGACCGTCGACCCGACACCTACACCATGATTGCGGCCGGCTGATGGGCGCGAACGCAGATCTCGCGGCACGTTACAAAGCAGTCCTTCCCTCGTACACGACGCCGATGTATGAGGACCCTATTTCGATCGATCGCGGCGAAGGCAGCTATGTCTTTGACCTTGAAGGCAACAAGTACATGGACTGGTTCGGTGGCGTGCTGACCACCATGGTTGGACACAGCCAGCCCGACGTTGTCGCTGCGGTGCAAGCCCAGGCAGCCAAGGTGATGCATACTTCGACGCTTTACCTAAGCGAACCAATGATCGAGTTCGCCGAAGAGGTCGCTGCTGTATCGGGCATTCCCGACGCCAAGGTCTTCTTCACTACCAGCGGAAGTGAAGCTAACGACACTGCACTTCTGTTGGCCACGCACTATCGCAAATCAAACGAAGTGCTGGCTATGCGAAATAGCTATCACGGGAGATCGTTCACGACACAGGCGATCACCTCGCACCGGTCGTGGTCGAACACCGCTGTTTCTGGTCTGTCAGTGAACTTTGTGCAAGGCCCCTACAAGCTGCGCAGTCCTCATCACGATGCTGATGACGAGGCCTACACCCAGGCCTGTGTTGCTGACCTGGTGCAGGTCATCGACATGATGACCGCCGGCGACGTGGCTTGCCTGATCGCCGAGCCAATTCAAGGCGTCGGTGGCTTCGCGACACCACCCGATGGCTTCTTCGGTGCCATGCACAAAGTCCTCGACCAACACGGCATTTTGTTCGTGAGTGACGAAGTCCAGACGGGGTGGGGTCGTACCGGCGATCATTTTTGGGGCTACCAAGCCCACGGCATCATTCCCGACATGTTGACGTTTGCCAAGGGTGTCGGTAACGGCATCACACTGGCTGGCATTGTTGGACGAGCCGAAATTATGGACACTCTTCCCCACTTGTCGTTCTCCACATTCGGGGGGAATCCACTCTCGACCGCGGCGGGTCTCGCGACCTTGCGTTATGTCAAGGAAGCTGATTTACAGGGCAACGCCAAAGCGCGCGGTCAGCAGATGAAAGACCGGTTGACCCCGGTTGCAGAGCGCACCGACTGGATTGCAGAACTGCGTGGCAAGGGTCTGATGCAAGCCATCGAGACGGTGCACCCAAGTAGCATCGAACCTGATCCCAAGGCTGCCAAGATGCTGCTCGAGCATGCCAAGGACCGTGGCCTTCTGATCGGCAAGGGCGGGCTGTACGGCAACGTGCTGCGGCTGACTCCCATGCTGAACATTACCGAAGCTGAGATGGATGACGGGCTCGACGCGCTCATCGCCGCTATCGACAGCGTGTAAGGCGGTGTTACTTCGCTCGGCGTCGGTCGACGTTCGTCGGGTTGAAGCGCTGCGAGACAAAAACGAAAGAGCTGAGCATGGCAGAATCAGAGTGCAAGGCAATGGTCTAGCGCCGAGGGGCGAACTGGACCCGATGAACTGAGGCCGTGCCCGAAGAACGTCGAGTCAAAGTGCAGCGAGACAAACCGGAAGAGGAAAACAGTGACAACAATTATCAAAGGTGGCACCGTCGTTTCGACCACGGGTGCCGACCGAGCTGAAGTACTCGTCGACGGCGAGATCATCGTGGCGCTGCTATTGCCCGGTTCAGATACGGCCGAGGCTGCCGAGCGCGGCGCAGAGCAAGTCATCGACGCGACAGGAAAATACGTGATTCCTGGCGGGGTTGATGTGCACACCCACATGGAGCTTCCGTTCGCTGGCACGAACGCTAGTGATGACTTCGAGACTGGCACTCGTGCTGCTGCATGGGGCGGCACCACGACCATCATCGACTTTGCGTCACAGCAGGCCGGCGAGAACGTTCGCACCTGTTTTGATGACCGCATGGCGCTCGCCGAAGGTAACTGTGCGATCGACTATGGCTTCCACATGATCATCGGCGGTGTCGATGAGAGTTCGCTAAAAGAGATGGACATTCTCGTGAACGAGGGGGTCACCAGTTTCAAACTCTTCATGGCTTACCCCGGTGTTTACCTAAGTGACGACGCTCAAATTCTGCGGGCTATGCAGCAGAGCGCCGGTAACGGCGGCATGATCATGATGCACGCTGAGAACGGCATCGCTATCGACCTGCTTGCGGCACAAGCAGTAGAACGAGGTGAAACAGCGCCCATCAATCACGGACTCGTGCGCCGAGCTGAGCTCGAAAGCGAAGCAACACACCGTGCGATTCAACTGGCCAAGGTCGGCGCCTCGCCGCTCTACATTGTTCACCTGTCAGCGAGCGAAGCACTCGAACAGGTAGCGATCGCACGCGGTAAGGGCGGAAACGTATTCGCTGAGACGTGCCCGCAATATCTCTACCTGACGCTCGAGGATCATCTTGGCGCTCCGGGCTTTGCCGGTGCTGGTTATGTCTGCAGTACGCCGCTTCGTAGCAAGCATGAACATCACCAAGCCGACTTGTGGAATGGTCTTCGGACCAACGACTTGAGCGTCGTGAGTACGGACCATTGCCCGTTCTGCATGAAGGATCAAAAGGAGCTCGGCATCGACGACTTCCGTGCGATCCCCAATGGTATTGGCGGGGTCGAGCACCGCATGGACCTGATCTATCAGGGTGTCGTGCAAGGCGAGATCACGTTGCCGCGCTGGGTTGAGCTTTGCGCCACCACCCCCGCCCGCATGTTCGGCATGTATCCACAAAAGGGAATTTTGGCACCAGGTAGCGATGCTGACATCGTGCTCTATGACCCGAACGCGACGTGGAGGATCAGCGTTGACAACCACCATATGAACATGGATTACTCGGCGTATGAAGGCTTCGAGCTCAACGGCCATGTCGATACTGTGATGGCTCGCGGCAAGGTCATCATCGAAAAGGGCGAATATCTCGGCTCAAAGGGCGACGGTAAATACCAGCCTCGCGGCCTCTCCAGCTACCTGATTTGATCCCCAGTTTCTGTGAACCGGTCGGCGCTACTTCGTGCCACACGGTGCACAAATTTTGAAAGAGCACACCATGAACACAATCCAGCACCTGATCGACGGCGTTTCCAGTCCAAGTACTTCAGGGGTTACCAAGCCGGTTTTTAACCCCGCCACGGGTGAGCAGAGCGCAGAGTTGGCCATGGCGAGCCTGGCCGAAGTCGACGCTGCAGTCGCTTCGTCGCAGGCGGCATTCCAAGAATGGCGCCACGTCAGTCTGGCTCGACGCATGAAGTTGATGCATGCGTATCGCAATCTTGTCGAAGCCAACCAAGTCGAGATCGCTCGCCGGTTGACGGCCGAACACGGCAAGGTCGCCAGCGATGCCATGGGCGAAGTCGCTCGTGGTATCGAGAACATCGAGTACGCGTGCGGTATCGCCGAGATGCTCAAGGGCACCTACAACGAGTCAGCGTCGTCAGGTGTCGACGTGTACTCGGTGCGTCAACCACTTGGTGTGGTAGCTGGGATCACGCCGTTCAACTTCCCGGCGATGGTGCCGTTGTGGATGATCCCCAATGCGTTAGCAACTGGCAACACCTTCATCCTCAAACCCAGCGAACGAGATCCATCTGCGCCATTGTTTATCGCTGAACTCGCACAAGAAGCGGGCTTCCCGCCGGGCGTGCTCAACGTGTTGCAGGGCGACAAACTTGCCGTGGACCGTCTGCTCGAACACCCCGATGTCAAAGCTGTCAGCTTCGTCGGCTCGAGTCCTATCGCTCAGTACGTCTACGAAACCGGCTCGAAGTATGGGAAGCGCGTCCAGGCGCTCGGCGGGGCCAAGAACCATATGGTCGTCCTGCCAGACGCCGATATCGACCTAGCTGCAGACTCAGCGGTCAGCGCTGCCTATGGCTCGGCAGGGGAGCGCTGTATGGCGATCTCCGTCGTGGTTGCCGTTGGCGACGTCGCCGATCCACTTGTCGAAGCAATCAAGGTTCGCATGAACAAACTGGTGATCGGTGATGGCACAGATCCCGCTAGTGAGATGGGCCCACTGATCACCGAAGAAGCCCGCGACCGAGTCAATGACTATGTACGTCAAGGCGCCGAAGCAGGCGCAACCGTCGTGGTCGATGGGCGTAACGCCAACTTCGACAACAATGGCTTCTTCACCGGTGTCACTCTGATCGATAATGTCACCACCGACATGTCGGTATACCAAGACGAGATCTTCGGCCCCGTGTTGAGCGTTGTTCGGGTCAACACCTACCAAGAAGGCGTCAAGCTCATTGAAGAGAACCGTTGGGGTAACGGCGCTGCGATCTTCACTCGTGATGGCGGTGCTGCTCGTCGCTTCCAAGAAGAAGCCGACGCTGGCATGGTCGGCATTAATGTCCCCATTCCGGTGCCCGTGGGTTACCACTCGTTCGGCGGGTGGAAAGACTCGCTATTTGGCGACACCACCATGTACGGCCCCGAGGGCGTCAAGTTCTATACCAAGTCCAAAGTCATCACGAGTCGCTGGCCGGATCCTTCAACCAGCTCGGTCAATTTGGGCTTCCCCACAAACGACTGAACCGTTCAATTCGCTCACGAACCGAGTTGCGCTCTAACGCTCGCGACACCGCATCCGAAAGGGATTCAAGCAATGGATTTTGGAGTAGTTCTACAGACTGATCCGCCAGCGTGGCGGGTTGTTGACCTGGCGGTCCAGGCCGAGAATCTGGGATTCAAATATGGTTGGATGTTCGATAGCCATATCTTGTGGCAAGAACCGTATGTAATTGCCAGCCAGATGTTGTCGGCGACCAAGCGCATGATTGTTGGGCCGATGGTCACGAATCCGGGAACGCGCGATTGGACGGTAACGGCTTCACATTTCGCAACGCTCAACGACATGTTCGGCAATCGCACAATCTGTGGCATCGGGCGCGGCGACTCGGCCATGCGGGTGATTGGCAAGAAGCCGGCCAAACTCTCGACACTGAGCGAATCGATGAAGGTCATCAAGGGCCTCGTCGAGGGCGAAGAGGTCACCTATAACGGCACGCAGCAAAATTTCCCGTGGTCCACGGGCGGAAAACTCGAGATGCTTATGGCCGCTTATGGTCCCAAAGCGCTCCACCTGTGCGGATCTGAAACCGATGGGCTGATTCTGCAGCTTGCGGACCCGCAGCTCACCGAATGGATGATTGCTGCAGTGCGGCAGGCCGCCGAAGAGGCTGGACGAGATCCTGATGCTCTGCACATCTGCGTAGCGGCACCGGCCTATGTCGGCGACAACATCGAACACCAACGTGATCAGGTGCGATGGTTTGGCGGCATGGTTGGCAACCATGTCGCAGACCTGGTCGGCCGGTACGGCGAAAGCAGCGCCATCCCCAAAGCGCTCACCGACTACATCAAGAAACGCGAAGGGTATGACTATGCAGAACACGGTAAATCGAACAGCACTCATGTGGACTTCGTACCCGACGATGTCATCGATCGCTTCTGCATCTTGGGGCCCGAGGAAAACCACATCGCCAGACTTAGAGAACTCCAAGCTTTGGGTGTTGACCAGTTCGCTATCTATCTGATGCACGATCAGAAGGATGAGACGTTGAACGCCTACGGCCAACGGATTATCCCGGCCCTGGCATGATCGGCGCCGGTGTAGCTTCGGAACCACCAGTGCCATGCGGTTCGTCGTTGACGGTTGCAGTTCGGCGCATGGCGTGGAAATTCCAGTTCGGCGATGGCGTGGAAATTCCAGTTCGGCGATGGCGTGGAAATTCCAGTTCGGCGATGGCGTGGAAATTGCAGCCCGGCCCTCGTTCTTTCATGAGCGGGAGCCATGGATGACATGTGGATACATGCCTGTTTCGGTGGATGTTCGATCACGTGTCCGATATCCTTAGCTCAATAACGCTGATTATTGCACTCACTATTGGGCCGTCTGAGCTACGTGCTCCAGACCACACCAGACGAGGCTTCCCATGGCAGATTTCAACCCATTGCTCAACGAGGATCAGCTCACGATCCAGAAATGGGTTCATGACTTCGCGGAGGACGTTATGCGGCCTGTGGCCGCTGAGTGGGACGAGCGGGAAGAGTTCCCGTGGCCCGTCGTTGAAGAGGCGGCACAAATTGGCCTGTACGGATGGGAGTTCCTGGCAAACGCCATGTTCAACGACCCATCCGGCTTGACCATGCCGGTTGCCATCGAAGAGATGTTCTGGGGCGACGCCGGTCTCGGTATGGCCATTATGGGTTCCGGCCTAGCTGCAGCCGGTATTGCTGCATCAGGTTCACAAGAGCAGGTCATGGAATGGGTGCCGCAGTGCTACGGCACGCCGGACAAGGTGCAGCTCGGCGCGTTCGCAGCGAGCGAGCCCGACGCTGGTTCCGACGTCGGCGGCTACCGCACCTCGGCCAAGTACGACGAAGCCACCGATGAGTGGATTCTGAACGGCACCAAGGCGTGGATCACCAATGGCGGCATCGCCGACATCCATGTAGTCGTCGCTGTCGTCGACCCGGAGTTGAAGACCAAGGGTCACGCCAGCTTCGTGGTGCCTCCCGGTAGCAAGGGCCTGAGCATGGGTCAGAAGTACAAGAAGCACGGCATTCGTGCCAGCCACACTGCCGAAGTTGTGCTCGACCACGTTCGGGTGCCCGGCCGCTGCCTATTGGGCGGAAAAGAGAAGCTCGACGAGCGTCTCGCCCGTGTCCGCCGCGGGGAAAGGGGCAACTCGCAGGCCGCCATGCAGACCTTCGAAGCCACTCGACCCACCGTTGGGGCCCAGGCAATTGGTGTTGCTCGCGCTGCGTATGAGTACTCACTCGACTATGCCAAAGAGCGCGAAGCCTTTGGTCGCAAGATCATCATGAACCAGTCGATCGCCTTCATGCTGGCTGATATGGCAACCGAGATCGAAGCCAGCCGTCTGCTGATCTGGCGTGCGGCGTGGCTCGGTAAGAACAACGCCTTCGTAAACGCCGAAGGTTCTATGGCAAAGCTCAAGGCTGGCCGTGTCGCTACACACGTCACCGAGCGGGCCATCCAAATTTTGGGTGGCTACGGCTATACCCGGGAGTACCCCGTCGAGCGCTGGCACCGCGACGCCAAGATCCACGACATCTTCGAAGGCACCGAGCAGATTCAGCAGCTGGTCATTTCTCGCGCTATCTCTGGTCTTCGCATCGAGTGATCTGACCTGTGCCGGCGTCGAAGGTCGCTGGACACTCATCTTGGTATCTAGCGGCTTGAGATCGACTCGATGGCAGCAACGAGGTTCTTCACCGACAGTAACCCGTAGTCGAACACGAACTCCTCGCCGTTGTTCATCGTGACCACCGCTTGTTTCATGAGTCGACTCTTGATGTCCTTCGCGGCGGCGATCTCGCTTGCCGGGAGCTCAACTGTTGCTGTACGTCGATCCTGCCACCTGTGGGGCTGCCTTTGGTACTCGTTGATGAGTCCCTCGCACGTGGTGCTGTCCCGCGTGGGCTGACCGGGTCCACGCACCGACCGTTGCCAGTGGCTTGTCTCGTCTGTGTGTATTATTCGCGTGTTGTGTGACGAGACGTTCAGTCTTCACACAGTTCAGAAGGTCGAAGCTATCAGCGAGCGAAACGGGGACCGGGTTGTGGAGAGTTTGGCGAATCCGCCGGGTGGGTATCGATATCTGTCAGGCATTCCGCCGTATTCGGCTGGTGTCCGCGCCGACGACGACCACGTGATCATGCGGAGCATCGTCTCCGAGCGGATGCCATGGCGCGACGGTTTTTCGCTAGTCGACGCTGTGCTTGCCGAGGCTGGGCGTCCCTCGCAGGCGCTGTGTGCGCTCGAATTACGCTGCCCGCGTGCTCATTCCTTTGACGGTTTCGGTTCATTCAACGACGATTATCGACAAGCGCTGGACCAGCGGGGCATTCTCCTAGATAGTGGGATTAACCCGGTGGCTCGTACGAACGTGGCACCGGCGATGCCCGGCCTTGAGGCGGCGTCGGACACCGAGATGTATGCGTTCTCGTTCACGATGCCCCGAAGTGCTGCTCCAACCGGGGCCACAGCTCGGCCATCGTTCGTCATCGCTGGGGCCGGCGACTTGTCTGACCAGTCAGATCTTCGTCCCGAGGCAATCGTGGGCGGTGGCCAGGATTGGCAGGCGTCCGGCGAGGATCGGGCGAGGGCGGTGCTCGACGAGATGGAGGCGCGGTTGCGGGCGCTCGACGTCACGTGGAGTGAAACTGATGCGGTCGTGACCTATTCAGTGGAGCGGATCGGTGCCGTCATCGAGTCAACGGTGCTTCCTCGTCTCGGGTCAGCAAAGCAACGCGGCGTCCACTGGATCCACGCCCGACCTCCGATCGAGGGTCTCCGTTTCGAGATGGACACCCGCGGCGGCACAATCGAACAGCGTCGCTGATTGGCCTGCTGACGGCTTTGTTAACAGGCCGACTGCGAACATTTGTTGCCCGGGCTAGGAAGCGGTCCGACTCGTCTTCTGTGATGTAGCGGCGCTCACGTCCGCATGCGAGCAAGAAGCAGCAGTCGCACCGGACAACTTTGCAAAAGTCCAGGAAAGACCCACGATGTCTTCGAAGGCACCGAGCAGATCCTGTGCTGTTAGATGGTGAGCGCAGTCTCGATCGTTGCTGTCGAAGAACGAGCCGTAGCTCTGGCTAGTTGGAATGGCAACGAACCGCTACGAGAGATCGAAGACAACGTGCAAGTTGAATACGAGCGGCGTTTCGTAGACCAAAACGGTGCTCCTATCCGATGCACTCGGCGAATAGTCGCTGCGCCAACACCATGGGCTACTGGTGGGCACCTTGGTGCCCACCAAGGGTTTTGCCCCTGATGAAGGTTAGTAGCCGGCGAGGGCGTCGGCGAGTTGGGTGCGGTACTGCTCGACGTTAGCGAGTTTGATGTCGTCGAAGCCGCGCACCATGTCGTACAGGCCAGCAATGGTGACTGCCTGGTCGTAGTTCTCGGCGCTGAGAGTGGACATCAAGGTCGTTAGCAGATCACGGTAGTCGTCGATCAGCTGACGCTCGATACGGCGTTCTTCGGTACGACCAAACGGGTCAAGGGCCTTGCCTCGCATGCGCTTGGTGCGCTTGAGACCTTCGAACATGGCCCGGCCTGCCTTCTCGGGGATGGCGATCTTCTTGTTATAGCCAACCGACTTGAGTGTCGGTGGCTTGAGTTGATAACTGACCTTGGCATTGGGCCCGAAGCGAGCTTTGGCCTGGCCAACAATGTCGGACTTGAGTGCCAAACGGGCGACCTCATACTCGTCCTTGTAGGCCATGGCCTTGTACAACATGCGGGCTGCGACCTGGCTCAGGTCGCTGCAATCACTGCCGAGCGACTGTTCGACAGCACGTACGGCGGTAATGTCATCGGTGAATTGCTGGGCGTACTTGGTGTTCTGGAAGTCGGCGAGTTCGGGAAGTCGGTACGCAAGGATCTCTTGCAGTTCAGCGCCGCCACCGATCTGGTCAGCCATGCGGGCGAGCTTCCCAGTGAGTGGCGCCGGGCCTGCTTCCTCGGTATCGACGACATCTTCGAGTTGAGCTAACAGCTCAGGTTCGGCGGCAAGTCGACGTCCCAGTCGGAACGCTTCCAGGTTGGCTTGCACAGCAACACCGTTGAGCTCGATGGCCCGCTCGATACTTGCGGACGAAACCGGCAAGAGCCCACGTTGGTAGGCGATCCCAACAACGAGCACATTGGCCGCTGGTTGACTGCCGAAGACTCGCTGGGCGATGCCAGCGGCGTCGATCCACACGTTCTCGCTGGCTCGGGTTGCGCCATCGATGGCGGAACGGAACCTGTCAAGGTCAGGGAAGCGGTCAGAACCACGACCCGAGACCATGGAACCTGTTGGCACCAGTGTGGTGCTGACAACGGCTCGGGTCCGTTCAGGATCGGCTCGGTTGATGTTCTTGGTTGCCGAGACCAGGTCAAAGATCAGCATGGCGTCGGCACCACCATCGATGACCCGGTTGGACGCAGTGATGTCAGCGCTCTTATCGGTGCTGGTTATGAGAAGGTTCGAAACGACGGTTCCACCCTTCTGGGCGAGGCCAGTCTGGTCGAGGCCATTTGCGAACTTGCCGTCCAACAGCGCAGCGGTAGAGATGATCTGGTTGACAGTCACTACGCCAGTGCCGCCGATGCCAATGAGCAAGACGTTGCCGTCGGCAGGCACGGATGGGTCAGCGGGTACGTCGCCGGCCGGCACGCCAGCTAGGTCTTTGCTTGGCCGGAAGTCGGGGTCGATCTCGACCGTCACGAATGCCGGGCAATTGCCACCCAGGCAGGTCAGGTCAAAGTTGCAGGACTCTTGGTGAATCTGAGTCTTGCGGCCAAAGGGAGTCTGCACTGGGTGGACCGAAGCGCAGTTCGAGACCTCGCCGCAATGGCCGCAGCCTTCGCAGATGTCTTCGTTGATCATGACCCGAGTCGTTGGCGTCTCGATTGTGCCGCGCTTGCGGCCACGACGAAGCTCAGCCGCACACGCCTGATCATAGATCAGCACGGTTACACCTTCGACGTCGCGCAGTTCGCGCTGTACGGCGTCGAGTTCGTCGCGGTGTTCGACGCGAACGTTCGCTGCGAATCGAGCGCCGCGTGGGTACTTGTCGACATCGTCGGCGACCACGACTATTTGGGTGACTCCTTCGGCTGCGAGCGACTGTGTCAGCTCGGGGACCGCAAGTGCGCCTGCAGCGTCTTGGCCGCCGGTCATGGCGACCGTGCCGTTGTACAAAATTTTGTAGGTCACCGTCGTGCCAGCCGAGACGGCCTGGCGAATGGCCAGCGAACCCGAGTGGGCAAGCGTGCCATCACCCAAGTTCTGGAAACGATGGGTCTCATCCAGGAAGGGCGCCATGCCAACCCACTGCACACCTTCGCCGCCCATGTGGGTGATGCCGAAGTTTTCGCGTTCCATGCCAAGCGCCATGCCGTGGCAACCAATGCCGCCGCCGGACATCGAGCCGTCGGGCGTCATGGTCGACCGGTTGTGAGGGCAACCGGAACAAAAATATGCCGCACGATCGGGTAGCTCAGCGGCCTCGGTTGCCACCGAGACGGGGATCATCGTGCGTTCCTTTACGAAACGGCCGGCGGAGATGACACGTTGCAAGCGGGCCTTGATCGGCGCCGCTAAGTCTTCGGCGAGCAGGCCTCCGAAGCCAGCGATCATCGTGCGGCCTTCGTCATCGTTCTTGCCCAAGACACGAGGGGCGTCTGTCCGCCCGTACAAGATGTCGCGAATCTGTGACTCGATGAATGAGCGCTTCTCTTCGATCACGATGATCTCTTCGAGCCCGTCGGCGAAACCGGTCAAGCCGTTGGGCTCGAGCGGCCAGATCATGGCCGGCTTATACAACCGGATACCAACGTCGGCTAGGTCAGCATCGGTGGCGAAACCCATCTTGGTGAGCGCATCGCGAAGTTCGCCATAGACGGGTCCAGCAGCAACGATGCCGATGCGGGCTTCGCCAGTCGCCCCAAAGGTTTTGTCCAGGCCGTTGGCAGCTACGAACGCTTTGGCTGCTTCGAGCCGAGGACCGAACATTTCGCGCTCGGCGCCCATCGAATGTGGAGCTATCAATGTGATCCGCTGGGTATAGGTGAACGGGGCACCGTCTATCTCGAAATCGGGCACGACGACGGAGATGCGCTCGGCATCGGTGGTCACCGTCGCGTAGGCATCGGCGACATTGCTGTGAATCTTGAAGCCGACCCAAGAACCACAGAAGCGGGACAGCTCGTAGCCGTAGCGACCCATATCGAGGACTTCTTGGACATTGGCGGGATACAGCGTGGGCATAGCCAGATCAGCAAGCGCCCATTCTGATGCCGAGGCAATCGTCGATGATTTGCAGAATGGGTCGTCGCCAGCGACAGCGAGGACACCGCCGTTTGGATTGACACCAGTTGAGTTGGCATGGCGCAACGCGTCGCCGCTGCGATCGACGCCGGGCCCCTTCCCGTACCACATGCCAATTACGCCATCGAAGCGACTGGAGTCTTCAAGCGGTGCTTGTTGGCTACCCCAAACGGCGGTTGCGCCTAGGTCTTCGTTTACGCCGCTGATGAACTTGATGTTGTGTTCCTGCAGGATGGCAGCGTCGGCTTCATAGGCATGGTCCATGCCGCCAACAGGGGAACCGCGGTACCCCGAGATCAGGCCAGCGGTACGCAGGCCAGCAGCTGCATCGGCGCGGTTCTGATCCAGTAACACTCGCATCAGAGCCTGGATTCCCGACAGAGCGACCGTGCCGGTCGTTGATTCCATTCGGTCGGTCAGGTTGTACTCAATCGCAGTCACATGGTGATCTTACGTTCTGTGCGGCTGCCAGGCGAATAACGGCGTTGTGGAGGAGCGACAAGGAGAGCGGCCTGTCGAGCTATTCGTGGTGCGAATGCAATGGCACTGAAGCCCCTCGTTACGTTCTCGAAGCCGTAATTTCGGGCTAGGGGTGTTGGTTCCTGTGGCCTTTGAGGCAGTCGGCTCTCGGCTGTCTTGTCACGCAGGGGTCTGTGGTCCCGACAATCTGAACCTGGTCTCGGCAACGTAAATCTGAGCGAAGAATACAGACCGCTCGCCGAATTCCGCTCCGGATCGACCTGACAGGCCACAAGAGGACTTGGCAGCAGTAGCGAGCGCATCCCATGATGGCCAGATGACACCGGCTGACCGTATCGACACGTATTTCACTGCTTGCGGCGAAGGCTCCGCAGCCGATATCGCATTGCATTTCACCGAACATGCGGTGATCTTTGACACCAACGTGCGGCCGATTCGTGGCGCCGAACAAATTGGTGAGATGTGGGTGATCGTCCGCGAGCGTTGGGGCGGTGCCCGATGGTCGGCGGACTCATTGATCGATGGCGACGCGACGGCGGCAATTGAGTGGTCGATGACGGGGACCGATCCGATGACCCAACGGGAATTCACCTTTCGAGGATCCGAGCATTACCGCTTCGTCGGTTCGCTGATCGACGAGATCCGTCAATACTGGACGTTTGACCCGGAGGCTCTCGAAACCGGCCTTATCGGCTTCAATTATCTTGGTTCTGACGACGTGGATACGAACGATTGATCCGCTACACACACCACATGGAACAACTTGCAGGCCACACGGCTGTAATCACCGGTGGCGCAAGTGGCATTGGCTTAGCCATGGCGCACCGATTCGGTGCCGAGGGTATGAAGCTAATGCTGGCCGATATCGAAGTCGGACCGCTCGCTGGAGCTGTCGAAGCATTACGCGCCGATGGTTACGAAGTCGAGTCGTTCGAATTTGACGTGCGTGAACTCGACCAGGTGAGAGCACTCGAAGCTGCCGCCCGCGAACGGTTCGGTAATATCCACTTGTTGTGCAATAACGCTGGTGTGGGTGCTGGCGGTCAAGTTGCGGGGCTCGACGACATCGAACGCTGGCGGTGGACGATCGATATCAACCTGTGGGGTGTCATCTATGGGTGTAAGACCTTCTTGCCGGGCATGATTGCACAAGGTGAACCCGCACACATCGTGAACACGGCATCTATGGCTGGTCATTTGGCCAATGCCTTCATGGGTGCCTACAACGTGTCGAAGTATGGCGTAGTTGCGCTATCTGAGACGTTGTCCCGTGAGATGCAGGTCGCAGGAAACAGCGTTGGGGTGTCCGTGCTGTGCCCAGCGTTTGTGCAGACAGGTATTGCCGATAGTGCTCGAAACCTTCCGGCAGAACTCCACGTGGAGCCAACCGAAGAAGGCGAAGCCATGAAGCAGATCATGGACGCATTGGTTGCTGGTGGCATGGAAACTCACGTGGTCGCCGATGCGGTGTGTGACGCCGTCATCAACAATAACTTCTGGATTCTGACGCACGACGACAGCAAGCCAGCGATCATGAGTCGAGCGGACGACATCATTTCGAACGTAAACCCTGTGCCCTACATGGGTGGCTAACGAAGAGGAACCTGTACGACGCACGCGTCCCTAATTGGAGACCGGCCTACTAACGATTGAATCGAAGCGACACAGTCAGGGCCTGCAGCATTAACGCAAGTCCTGCGGTAGTGAACAAGGCGTCGTTCTTCGTCCAGTCGTGGTTGATTGACATCAAGCACCATGGGAGTCAGGCGCCGCGACCAGGCCGGCTGGCACCCCAGCGGTCGATGTCGGCGTCAAGATCCAGTGGCACGTTTGTCGCCGCGCCGTCATCGACGAGATCAAGCGGAACCTCCCACATGATTTCGAACTCGATGCCATCAGGATCCTGGCAGTACAGGCTCCGACTAACGCCATGGTTGTTCTCGCCAACCAATGCTCCCATATCAGCCAAGCGTTGTTTGGCTTGGGCCAGTTCGGCGAGCGTTCCGACCTCCCAGGCAATGTGATAGAGGCCGACGCCACGTTGTTCGGCGCTGGGTCCAGCAGCCTTGAAGAGGCCAAGGTCGTGGTCAGTCGCCGAATCGGGTGAGGACATGAAGATCGCATCGCCCGAGATGGTCTTGGTCTCGAGCCCCAGTGCTTGCTCGTAGAACTTTGCGCTGGCCGTCGGTTCACTCACCCACAGCACAGCATGTCGCATTCCCCTAGTAGCCACGAGCGGTCTCCTTATTGTCGCCGTCATGATCTAACGGATCTACAGTCTGTGAGTAATAACCAGGCGACGCCGCTGATCGCTCCGCCGTATCGGTGGAATGTAGTCCGAACAACTCGAACGGCTGATCGGTCCCTACTCCGTAACTGGAGTTGTCGAGGTCAGGGTGATTCGGCGGCGGCGAGCTCATCGGCGGGGCGCTCGTACTGGGGCGTGTCATGGCGTTCGGTGCGTTTGTCGCTGAGCTTACGCGCCTTGGTCTTCCACTCGGTTGGCCATACATGGGGTAGCGGGGTGATCTGCCCGGGCCCGGCTGCTGTGTCGATCAGGCCGAGCGCTGCGGTCGTGATTTGGATCTGCTCCTGTAGCTCGTTTGGCCGTCCAGCGGTATGGCCGAGTGGGTAATCAAGAAACGCGGCCCGCGGTGGGTTGGCGCTGGCCGTGATGACCCATGACGAACTCAGCGAAGTGGTCGGGTAACCCAAGAATTCGAGATGGCGAGCGATCAGTCCAACTGACTGATGGCACACCGGTCAAACGGGCACCAACAGCACGACGTCTGGCACCATGGCCGCGATCTCGTCAACCAACGCAGGTAGAAGATCTTCCTTCAAGCGCCGCTGCGAATAGATACCGCCCATAAAGGTCAGCGCATGGGTGGTAAGAGAGCCAATGGTGCCGCTCTGCGCCATGCTGCGAAGTGCGTCAAGTGGGAACACTACGTTCGGGTCGACCCGGGCACTTGTCATGTCATAAGCAAAGTGGCTTGTGCGCAGATCGTTGGTCGAGGCACTTGTAGGGATGCGTCGGAACGAGGTGTCGTCCTTGTGGTGAAACGCGACCTGGCCCTGGTGGTAAATACCGCCTGAAGCAATGAGCGCTACTTTGGATTCAGCGAGCGGTTTCGTGGGGCGCACGAATGCCGCTGGTTCTGGCTCGTGAGCCCATCGATACGAGTCGTAGCCCAACTGTGAGTAGCTATCAAGCGTTTGCTGAATATGGTCAACGACATCGAGTTCAGCTGGCGGGTCCGCAGTCATACCTCAACCTTACGGCCTAGGTAGGGCGCATCCCAGATTGGGTTTGTTACGACGGGTGCGATGAGGGCGGCTACAACAGAGCGATGACCGAACAGTTTGTGAACTTGCCGGACCGGGGTGTGACTCTGTGCACCGAACGGGCCGGAACAGGCGATGCATTGCTCGTGATTACGGGGACCGCTAGTGATCTGCGGAACCATCCGAACCCGCTTCATTGGCCGACCGCCAAACACTTCGACACCTTGGCCTATGACCATCGGTGCCTTGGTCAAAGCGAGCAGCACGACCCAAGCCATCAGCCGACTATGGCCGACTACGCCGCAGACGCATTGGCACTATGTGATGACCAGGGGTTTGAAGAGTTCTCTGTCATCGGTGTCTCTTTTGGGGGCATGGTCGCCCAAGAACTTGCCACGATCGCTGGTACTCGATTGACCCGGCTCGTGCTTTGTTGCACCTCAAGCGGGGGGCACGGCGACTCGTCATACCCGCTACATGAGCTGTATTCAGCGGGGAAGTCGATGGACGCTCTCGCCGATATGTGGGATACCCGAACGACCTATGATGAATCGGTTGCTGCACAGATGGCTGCCGTGTTCAAGGGGCGGATTCGGCCCGAGACGACACCTGCGGGCCTGCTAAAACAGATCGAGGCCAGACGACATCACGACACCTGGCATCGGCTGCACCTGATCCAGTGCGAAACGCTTGTGGCTTGTGGCGTGTACGACGGTGTCGCCCCTCCAGAGAACAGTGCTCGATTGGCCGAACGAATTCCACGAGCAGAACTGGCGTCGTTCGCCGCTGGGCATATGTTTCTGGCTCAAGACCCACTTGCGTGGGTAACAATTTTGCAGTTTCTTCAACGCTGAGCCTTCGCGTCATGAGCTGAGCCCTCTCGCTATCAGGGGTATCGACTCGACATTGAGCTTGCTTCGATGTCGCTGCACCGCCGGATCCAGGTACCCGATGCGCCTGGCCTGAAGGCGCTGGTCTCTTTCTGAGCGACCTGTCACACTTGCCCGATGCGAGTCGTCGAAGAAGCCTCTATCCGTGCGGTCGTGTCTGTCGCCGAAGCAAGGCAGGCAGTCCATGACGCTTTCTGTGCGCTGGCCGACGGCACCGTTCTGGCACCCGAGGAGATGGCGATGAAGCTGGAACATGGCGGAGAACTACACGTGAAAGGCGCGTATCTTGGCGGCCAGTTCATTGCGTTCAAGGCGGCGACGGGGGGCTTCCCAGGCGGGGGGAATAGTGGGTTCACTTCGGTTATCGATGGCGAAACCGGCGCTCCGGTCGCCATCTTGCGAGATGGGGGCTGGTTGACGGAGATGCGGACAGCTGCGGCATCTGCGGTCAGCGCCGGTGCGCTCGCCCGACCAGACTCGCGGCGGTTGGCAATCTTGGGTGGCGGCTATCAGGCGGCATTTCAGGTTGAGGCGTTGCGCGATGTATTTGCGTTTGAATCGGTGTTGGTGTGGAGCCGAACCGTTGAGACGGCGTCTCGGTTTGCGGCTGCGAATCAAGCCAAGCAAGCCAGTTCGGTCGCTGAAGCGGTCGCTGGTGCTGACATAATCATATGTTGCACGCCATCGCACGAGCCGCTGCTGCATGCCTCGATGCTCGACGCTGGTTCCCATGTGATTGCGATGGGTGCCGACATGGTTGGCAAACGTGAGTTGGCACCAGATGTGCTTGAAGCGGCAACGCTGATCACCGCTGATGCAGTGGATGTGGCATCTCGCGTTGGCGAGCTGCAACACGCGCCGGATCAGCTCAGCCGAGCGATAAATCTAGGTGATGTTCTCACCGGCAGGTCAACTGGGCGGAACGCTGCAGAGGGCTTCACAGTGACCGATCTTTGCGGTCTCGGCGTGCAAGACGCTGCAATGGCCCAACTTGTCATGTCCCGCCTCGCTGATTGAACCTGTCGACTGACCATCTGGCGAGTAGCTGGTGGTAATCGAGTGCTGACGCGCCAAGATGCATCCCATGATTGATCCCGCCGAGATCGAAGCCGCTTCAACTCGTATAGCGCCCCACGTCAAACGCACGCCGCTGCTGCACTCTGAACCGCTGTCTGAGCGTCATGGTGCCGACATTCTCATCAAGTCAGAGCATCTGCAACTGACAGGAAGCTTCAAGGTCCGGGGCTCGGCAAACTTTGTGCACTCGCTGCCCAAAGAGGAAGCTGATCTTGGTGTCGTCACCGCGTCGTCGGGCAATCATGGGATCGGCGTGTCGACCGCAGCGGCGAGTCGCGGGATCGCGGCCACCATCTTTCTGCCGTCGAGTGCGTCGCGATCCAAGGTCGATCAGATTCGCCGGCTCGGGGCTGAAATCGTGACCGTAGACAGCACCGATAGCAACGATGCGGAGAACGCCGCCCGCGATTACGCAATCGAACGCAACGTCCCGTATGTCTCGCCCTACAACCACCCGTTGATCATTGCCGGCCAGGGGACAATCGGCAAGGAAGTACTGGAAGACGGCGGGCATATCGACGCGGTGGTCGTCGCTGTTGGTGGCGGCGGGTTGATCTCGGGCATAGCGACATGGATCAAGACCTACTCACCTGGGACTCGCATCATTGCAGCATCAGCGCTGAACGATCGAGCCATGGCAGCCTCGATTGAGGCCGGCGCAATTATCACCCCACATTTTGAGCCCACGTTCTCCGACGGAACGGCTGGCGGGCTCGAACAGGACAGTATGACGTTTGCTATCTGCCGTGAGCTGGTCGATCAATGGGTGGATGTCACCGAAGCTGATATCGCATCGGCCGTGACGAACATGATCGATGATCATCATCAGCTTGTGGAAGGTTCGGCTGGGGTGGCTATCGCTGCTGCGACAGCTCACGCTTTGCAGGCACCAGGCTCGCGCATTGTGGCCGTGAGCTGCGGGGCAAATGTCTCGGCTGATGCCCTGGCTCGCATGATTATTGCCGCTAGCTAATGTCCGCATTATCACGGTTGTGGAAATCGGGAACTAGAGGCGTGGCCAAGGCATGTTCCTTCTGCGTCTCCAGTCCGCCCTTGCACTTGGTAGGTCGCTAAAGGCGAAGGGCCAGCTCGTAATGCAACTCTGGGCGACACGGCGCTGAACGATCGGCGCATAGCCAAAAAGACGCGTAGCAACCGCGCCATCGAGCAAGGTGTGGCCGGGCGATGGGCGTTGAGCACCAGATATTCGCGTGGTCTACTCGTGCGGCAGTGGCTGTTGACTGAGACGCGGACTGCGTTCTGTCGCCATAGCTAATCTCGTTGCAACCCGCTGACTTCTTGCAGCGCCGTGAAGTTATCGAGATTGCCAGAGCGGGGATGTCGCAACAGGTGAGTAATGACATGTCGTATGCACTGCGGGGCATCTCACGCAGCGGCTACTGGATGTTGCTCGTTAACCCTTGTTGGCTTCCAGGCGGCCATGGAATCGCTGCATGCCAGCAATCCAGCGGTCTGGGTCGGCAGCTTTGCGTTCCATGTATGTGGCTACCTGCTTGTGGGGCAGCAACAGGAAGTTCTCTTCGCGGATCGTGTCGACGACCATCTGGGCAACATCTTCGGGCTCGAGGATACCGTCCTGGCTGGCCTGGCCGCTAGACGCGAACTTGTCCCACGCACCGAGATCATCGCCGATGATGTTGGTTCGGACAGCCTGTGGGCACAGCACGGAAACCTTGACGCCGGCGTTGCCGTAATTAATCGACAGCCATTCGGCGAATGCCACCGCAGCCGCCTTCGATACAGCGTAGGGGCCGGAGTCGATCTGGGTAAGCAGTCCTGCTGCTGAGGCCGTGCTGAACAAGTAGCCCTCGCCTCGAGCGACCATGCCAGGTACCAATGCCCGGGCGACGGTCAGGTGCGACGTCATATGCACGTCCATCATCCGCTGCCAGGAATCGTTGTTCAGGTCCAGGCCGCCGGGTGCGCCGTAGCCAGCATTGGAGAAGAACAAATCGATAGGGCCGTCGTTGTTCTCGATTGACTCACAAAGGCTGGTCACTGCGGCTTCGTCAGCCACGTCCAGGCCAACGCCGCGTGCATTGCCGTCGATCGATTCGGCGACTTCGATAGCCTTATTTTCGTCAAGATCAGCGACAACGACAAGGCGAGCGCCTTCAGCGGCGAAGGCGTGTGCGCTGGCGCGGCCGATGCCGCTGCCGCCGCCGGTGACTACACAGATTCGATCATTTAGTTCCATGACGCCGAGCGTAGATGGCGGGCCCGGTTCAGACCGAACGAGCGGCACTTCGACATGGCGGGGTAGCGTCGTCAGATGGCCGATATCGCCCCAACGGAATCGATCGAAGAGTTACGCAACTCGTTTGCGTACGGCAGCCGTAGTGACCTGAACTTCAAGTTCACTCGTGACCTGTCCGATAGAGAGTTTGGTGATTTCTTGTCTGCAATGTTCGCAGCGACAGCACGCGTGGCCGACGGCGGAGACCCGCTCGATGTTGTGAATGTGGCCTATGAATGGCAGGTTCAAGCCTATGCCGGGCACTTGGGTGATCCCGACAAGTTTCCGCATCGCAAAACCGACACGCCATTGACGGTGATGACCAAGCCGTTGACCGAAGCCAAGATCATGTTGCTTACGTCGAGTGGCCATTTCGTGGACGGCGATGATCCAGAGCCGTTTGGCGAAACGAATATGAGCCAGACCGAAGCCGAGACTCGCATCGTTGAATTCGTGAAGTCCGAGGCAACGTTGTCGGCGATCCCGGTAGATACGCCGACCGATAAGATCCGAGTCCGACATGGGGGTTATCCGGTGCAGGCCGCGGCGATGGATCCGCAGGTCGTATTACCACTCGAGCATTTATGTTCGCTGGTGGCCGATGGCGCAATCGGTAGCCTGGCCGAGAACGCCTACTCCTTCGTCGGGGCGACTGCGCAAGGCCACATCAAGCGCACCTATGGGCCGACTTGGGCGCAACTAGCCAAGGATCAAGGCGCCGACGCGGTGCTGCTAGTTCCCATTTGACCGGTCTGCCACGTGTCCGTGGGGCACGTTCAGCGAGCAATGGAAGAAGCCGGCATGCCGACCGTGAGCGTGTATGTGAAGTCGTTTGGCCACATCCCCGAACTCATGGGTTTGAGCCGAAGCGTTATTACTCAACACCCGATGGGGCGGCCTCTCGGCGCTCCCGGCGATGGTGAGCGCCAACGGGCCGTGATCAATATGGCACTGGGTCTGCTCGCCAACTCCGACCCAACCATCGTCGAGTTCCCAGAGCCCTACCGTCTGGCCTGAATGGCCGTCGAGTGGGCTAACCGTTAACGGCTGCTGTTGCCGCCGTCGATGGTGATTGACGTGCCGGTGATTTGACCGGCACGGTCGGAGGCGAGGAACACGACAACGTCGGCGACTTGAGCGACAGTTGCAGGTGCTGGGTCGTCGGTCATGAGTTCGGGCCAGCGCTCGGGGTCGTTCCATTTAGCGTCCGCCTGTTCCCGCAGGATGTCGGTCATACGGTCGGTGATGGTGAGACCAGGGTTCACACATAGCACCCGGACGCCGGAACGCAGTGATGTCGAGCCGAGGGCTTTGCTGAAGCCAACAAGCGCGCTATTGCCGGCGGCTCCAGCGATGTAGCCCGGATTCGGTTTGTCGGCCGCTGCCCCGATGACGTTTACGATCACGCCGCGTCCGGCACCCTCAAGATGGGGGAGTAGCAACCGGGTCAGGTTGATGTAGCCGAAGACCTTCAGGTCCCATGCATGGCGCCAGGTTTCTTCATCGATTGAGTGAAGCGATCCGCCGGGGATTGCTCCCGCGTTGTTGACCACGATGTCCAATGGCCTCGACGTGGCAATTTCGGCTAGTCGAGCCTGATCATCAGATAGCGACAAGTCGCAGGGCACCACGGTGACGTCTACGCCGTGGGCTTCGCGAATCTGATCTGCAGCTGCTTGCAGGTTCACCTCAGTGCGCGAGGCGAGAACTAGGTCAACCCCCTCGGCGGCCAACGTGTCAGCGACACCAAACCCGATGCCCTTTGAAGAGCCAGTGACTAAGGCGCGTTTTCCGCGCAGTTCGAGATCCATCTCCTAACCTTAGGTAACTAGAGTTGTGGCATGGCTATCGATCTGGCGCCCCATCACCAGCAACTGACCGACGAGGGTTACACCATCGTCGAAAACGCGATTGAGCCCGAACTCATTGAGGCACTACTCGACGACGTTCGTCGGCTCGAAGCCGAGCTCGAAAGCCGACCAGCCGACAACCGATTTGAAGGGAACCGGACTACCCGGACCTACAACCTGCTTGCGTATGGTGCGATCTGGCAAAAGGTCCCGACGCACCCAACAGTGCTTGCATTAATCGAAGGAGTTCTGGGCCCGCAGTGTCTGGTATCGAGCTTGGCTTCGATATCGCTCGGACCAGGCGAAACAGCCCAGGTGATTCACGCCGATGACCAGGTACAGCCGTTAGCAAAGCCTCATGTGGCAACGGTATGCAACTCCATGTGGGCGTTAACGGACTTCACCGAAGCAAACGGCGCCACCCGGCTAGCCCCTGGCAGCCACCAATGGCAGAATCCGGATTATTTCGCAGGTGACGCCAACGTTGAGACCATTGCGGCCGAGATGTCCAAGGGAAGTGTCCTTGTCTGGCATGGCAGCACCTGGCACGGCGGTGGCGCCAATGGGACCGCAGACGAGGTGCGTATTGGTGTTGCGATGAACTACTGCGCCGGCTTCATCCGTCAGCAAGAAAACCAACAGCTTGGCATCCCGCCTGAGGTCATGGCTACGTTTAGCCCCGAGCTGCGTCAGTTGTGTGGCTTAGGGATGTACCAAGGCCTGACCGGCAATATCGAAAAGAAGAGCCCTGCCGAGGTTCTGTACGGCGACCCTGCTGAGGTGCAGCTGTGGGACGCCGAGCCGATCGATCCTCTTCGCTAGGAACCCCGTACTGATTACGTTTGGGCCGCGCAACTAGGCCAGATCAACTGAGCTTCTTCTTCAAATTTCATGGTGACAACAGTAATTTCATCGATGACGTCCGCTCCGTCATTCATGCGTTCAATCAGATTGCGGCGTTCACTAACCAGCTCCAGTAAGGACAGGCGGTCATCAATGAGCAACGTCGGTGGCGACAGGGCGAATAAGGCGTCGATTGCCTCTCGACTGATGAGGTTCGCTTGGACGAACAGGTCTCGGTCCTGTTCAGGACTGAGACTTTGTGAGGCCCGAACGGTAAGTGCGTCGAGTTCCGCGTTCATCTGCACACAAATTGCGTTGCCTTGGGCTGAGTAACCGCCCTGGGTTAAGGGTGGACCAGAGCTGTCGCCACCGCAACCAAGTGTTGCCAAGGCAATCGTGAGGATGAACAGCGGTCGCTTCATTGGTTTCGACCGTAGTTTGCTGCCACACAGACGTGGGGCCAGGCCCCGGTCCTGTCTGCAGCGATCGATAACACCGCTACGTGATCGTGCATTGAAGATGTGCCCGGTTGTTGGTTGCACTGGGGCCTTGCTTCTCTCCAGCGCCGAACCTTTAAAGCCACCGTTCTGGGCTGTCGATGGCAGCTGCCTGACCTCTAATGCAGCCTCGGTATCGACGGTTGTGCGGACCTTGTCAGGCCGGCGTTACAACACGCTGATCAGATACGAGCTGGTAGCACAGCTAGCGACCGGCTTCAGCTACTCGGCGATGGAGGCACGCAATTGATCGCCATAGCCCCCAACTCAAACGATCCTGGCTCGGTCAAGGTAGACGGGCTGGCCGACGAGCGTGCAGCCGATAACGAACCTGTGCTGCACCCTGGTTCGTTATCGCGAACGCAACAACTAGAATCGAGTCATGCGACAACTGGTATCCACGGGCTGGCTTGCGGATCGACTCGGAGCCAGAAATTTGGTGGTGCTCGACTGCACGGTCTTCTTGAAGATGGGCCCGAATGGCTACATCTCTGAGAGTGGCCGGGCGAACTGGGCTCAAGGCCAAATCCCTGGTGCGGGTTTCGCCGACTTGAACGAGGATCTGGTCGACACATCGAGTCCGTTGCGTTATGCGTTGCCTGACCCGCGGGCCTTTGCCGATGCGATGCAGAAACTGGGCGTGTCCAACAGAAGTCGAGTTGTGCTGTATGACGACAACCGCTCCATGTGGGCGGCTCGCGTGTGGTGGATGTTGCGCTGGATCGGCTTCGATAATGCGGCAGTCCTCGACGGAGGCCTCAAGGCGTGGAAGGCCGTGGGGCATCCGGTCACTACTGACTACGTGGCACCCGCAGCTGGCTCTCTGTTCGTTCATGAGCGTCCTGAAATCATCGCTGACAAATCCGATGTTCTGGCCGCGATCGAAGGTGGCTCCACCTGTCTGATCGATGCGTTACCACCGGCGAGTTTCAACGGCGAGGTGAATGTCTATGGTCGCCCCGGACATATCCCGACTGCCACCAATGCCTCGGCAGCAGCCTTGATCGACGATGAGACTGGCTGTTACCTGCCGCTCGACGAGTTGCGGGACCGCTTCCCCGATGATGAGTCAGCGCGGGTCGTGAACTATTGCGGTGGTGGGATTGCTGCGTCATCGACGGCGTTCGTGCAAACGTTGCTTGGGTTCGATGATGTGGCTGTCTACACGGCAAGCTTGCAAGAGTGGGCGAACGATGCCGATGCCCCAATGACCGTCGACGGTTAAGTCAGCAGACGTAGTAGTCCTAGCTGCCGCGCGGCAAGGCCCAAGCAAAGAGTGCACCGGACGTCATTGCGGTGGCGGATACAACAAAGACCAGTGTGAACGAGCCTCGCCAGTCAGCGATCAAGCCGCCGATCTGGGGTGATGAAACCTGGGCGACCCCAAACGCGAACGTTGCTGCGGCATAGGACGGCCCATAGGTCGCTGCGTCGGTGCGGTCGACTAGGTAGGCGGCGATGACCGATGGGATGCCGCCGAAGAGGAAGCCGACGATGACGGCACCGACGATGACGACGGCCAACTCGCCAGTGAGGATCAAGCCCACAGCGACGGCCCACAGTGGAAAACTGTAGATCAGCGTTCGTCGTCGGCCAATGAGGTCAGAGACTCGGCCCAGGGCGACTCCCCCGAAGATGGTGCACGCACCCATGATCGCAAAGATGGTGCTTGCCGTGGCCTCACTGAAGCCGCTGTCGTCCTGAAGGCGTGATGTCAGAAACGCCAGAATCAGGAGATAGCCGAAGCCATAAATGAAATAACACCCAGTGATGGGCTTCCAACCCTCGAGGGTGCGCAACACTGCGAAACCACCGAAACCGCCGTTGGGCTGGGTGCCACTTCGGTCTCGAAGGATGGCGAAGACCAGGACGATTGTGACCAAGCCAATGCCGGCGTGAACTGTGTATACATCTCGCCAATTGCCGCCGCCAGCCACGAGTTGGCCGTTTAACCGGCCGCTGAAGATGATGCCCAAGCCCACGCCAGCGCCGGTGAGCCCGACTGCCAAGCCTCGCAGGTGCGTGGCGACGAGAGTGCTGGCAATACCAGGGCTGGGGATCCAGATAGCGGCGCCACCGAGACCCATTGCGATCATGGCCAGGGTGAGCACGGCAGCGTTTGGAGCCACAGAGGCTGCCGCCAAGCCGCCAACCGAAAAGACCAGCCCGATACGCACCGAGTTGACTGGCGAGACCTTGGCGGACAGAGATCCCACGAGCAATGCGCCAACCAGGTACGCGAAGGTGTTGGCGGTTGCCACGAACCCGCCAAGTGTGTTGGAACCGCCCAGGAGATCCTCGCGGACATCAGGCAGCACGACGCCAAAGGTGAAGCGACCAAAACCTTGCGCCACAGCAGCCGCAAGCATGATGGTCGCAAAAGTCGTGAGTGCAACGACACGGGTTGGTGTGGGAATGGAAGGTGCGTTCATGCGGTCCTGGTGACGAAGAGCATCGGCGGGAGTTTATGGCGACCGTCTTGCTGTCACGTAACGGTCTCGGAGCTTGTCGCTCTCACCGTTGCCAACAACCGACAAAGCGCAGCCATGTCTGGTCATCTCTTTGGTTCTCTCACTTTGGCAGCCAGGTTCCACCTGCTCGCCAATTTCTCTAGTGCCCGTCTAGATCACGGCATAGGGTCAGCCTCAATGATCACTAAGCGGCGAGCCTTCCTAGCTCACGGTTTCGACGTGGGTTCATTGGATTCTGTCGGTGAGTTACGAGCACTTGGAACGCTTTGGCGACCACGTTGGTTCTGTCTTCGTAGAGCCATTCGTGCCGTGTTGCGAAGGACTCGCGAAGGGCTCGTGTGGCGAAGAGCGGCACGCTCTCAGTCGCTGCAGCACTACCTGTTGGTTGGGAACTGATGCTGGGCCATCTGATGTCTTTGAATTTCGCAATGTGTAAACGAGCCAGCGCTAACGTTGCGTGCGATGACCGAACCGACGCAGTTGTGGCAAGAACGTCGGCCGGTGGCCATGCGGGTGCTGCCAGACAGAGTGCACTATGCGTGGTGGATCGTGGTCGGCACAGCGGTTCTGATGTTCGTCACGATTGGCGTGGGCTACTACGGTCTGGCCGTATTCCTTCGGCCGTTGCAAGAAGAGAACGGCTGGTCGAATGCAACGGTGTCGGGCGCGACTGGCCTCTTCTTCGTTCTTGGCGGAATTGCTGGCTTCGTGATTGGACCTGGCGTCGACCGGCGCGGACCTCTTCGCTACATCAACGCCGGTGTTGTGTTGATGGTTGTATCGGTCGGCTCGCTCAGGTTCGTCAGCGAAGTCTGGCACCTGTACCTGGCGTACACCGGGCAGGCGCTGGCATATGGGCTATCTGGAGCGGTGACCATCAACGCCCTCATGTCGCGTTGGTTCGTGACCCGGCGCGCCTGGGCGATGAGCATCACATTTACCGGTGTCAGCGTGGGAGGCATGGTGCTCGCACCTGTTGGTACCTGGCTTGTTGAACGCGGAGGCATAGAGCTAGCGGCGCCGATTCTGGCTGGGCTCGTGGCTGTGGTGGCACTTCCTATGTCGATGCTCGTGCTGGTAGGAGATCCAGCCTCGGTCGGGCTAGGCCCTGACGCCGATGCACCGAACGAGTCGGTGCGAAACACTGCGCTCAGCGACGAGGTCCAGCTGCGTGTTTGGACGCGAGCCGAGGCCATGCGCACTGGATCGTTCTGGGCGATCTCGGTCGCTTTTGTGGTGGTTCTGCTAGCCCAGACCGGTTTTTTAGTTCATCAAATCGCGTTTCTCGAAGACCGACTCGGGTCGCGTAGTGCTGCGGCATTGGCGCTGAGCACGACGGCGTTCGGGTCGATCGTGGCCCGGCTGGTTGTTGGGCGCTTCGCTGACGGCATGGACAAGCGTCTCTTGACGGTCACAATCATCGTCGTTCAAGGACTCGCGGTGATGGGTACGACGTTGATCGATAATCGCATCACCACGTACGTGCTTGTACTGATCGTGGGGTTCACGATCGGCAATGTCTACATGATGCAGACGCTTATGGCAGCCGAGATCTTTGGCCTGGTGTCGCTTGGCTCGGTCCTCGGCACGATGACGCTGATGAGTCAGGTGGGAAGCGGACTCGGCCCGTTTCTGGTCGGCTGGGCCGAAGACGTCACCGGCTCGTATCGCATACCCTTCGTGATAACAGGCTTGGCAACGATTGCCGCTGCGGTCTTGATCCTGCTCGCTCGTCCGATTCATAGTGAGGCACCGGACTCCTAGTTTCATAGTGAGGCACCGGACTCCTAGTTTCATAGTGAGGCACCGGACTCCTAGTTTCATAGTGAGGCACCGGACTCCTAGTACATGAGTCGCCGTACTCGGGGAGAATGTCATAGGGCCGAGCGCACGTCGTTTTATGTGCGACATCGGCAACGGCCACACACTCGAACAAGTTCGGCACACGATCGGATTCAGTGTCATGCGCTCCGGGTGCGCAACGCCGAGTGTGTAGGGCGGCCCGACGACTCGTTGGGTGCGCATTGGAACGAGAATCAGCAGCGTGGCTATGCGCCGCTTTGCCGGCGATTGGCCGCAGTTGGCGTCGGCGCTTCGAAGAAGAACCTGTCGATTGCGCTGGCCCATGGGCTGGCACGACCAGTTCCGTTCCAGTGACGGTTTCGCCTGGGGGCTTGCCGCTCCCGGTGTCATTGGCTCAGCCGGCTTGCGCCTCGTCTTGAACCGGAAACCGTGTGTTGTTCAGTACACCTATCACGAGTGGGTTTCTTGAAGTTTGGTGCGTTTACGTCGTACTGGACGATGAGTCCAAGAGGTTTAAAGAAACTGGTTGCCAAATGGTGATTGGGCCCGCTATATTATCTCTTCTGCCCGGGTGTGCGTTGTGCATGTTGAAGGTGGTTGTCGGTGCCTCTCTTGCTGCTTTTGAGTTCTTCTTGATTGTTGGTGGTGATGCTCCGGTTGTTCGGCTGTGCCGGGCGATGGCTCTT
>Ga0209091_10000398_pt1 | contig 42165 bp, 41 predicted proteins | sample ArcticOcean_MG_C_6_FD_187438 | JGI IMG/M metagenome (GOLD analysis project Ga0209091, IMG submission 187438) | Marine microbial communities from western Arctic Ocean - ArcticOcean_MG_CB8_128 (SPAdes) (version 2) | ecosystem: Environmental > Aquatic > Marine > Oceanic | place: Arctic Ocean...
CACAGGACATGGGAAATCCAGCATACCCAAATCGAACGATATTTCAGATATAGAATTGACCATATTGCAGCTGCTGATAATAGTCCAATTGAAGCCAGAAATGTCTGCCACCACAGGAATCCAAAATAATGCAAAGCTAGAGTATGATGTAAGGTGAATAATGATGCCGAGAATATTATTCCAGCATTATCATTATTAAATAAAATACTAGATTTTGTAGTTATAAACAATCTAAATACATATTCTTCTAATAAACTGTTTATGAAAATCCAATAAATCATGCCAGCAAAATAAATTTTTGGATCTGATAATCCTTTAGCATCCAATGTATCTACCATATAGATTATGTCGATACTATTTTCAAAGATTATCCAAGTTACACATATAATCAAGGACATTGCAATACCTGTTATAATTCCGAATTTTATGCCTTCATTAGAAGGAAAAATAATAGAAATAGGATTTTTATCAATTTTTATGTACCAAATAGTCGGAATAACAAATATCATAATTTTACATAAAATGAAAAAAACTTGTGAAGACAGTTCATCTTCCAATATTTTAATTCCGAAAATTACAGATATGGAAGGAATAAAACCTACTAATAGTATCCCTATTAAGGCCGACCTTCTAGATTCCATGTCGGTATTATGAATTAAACATAAATGAATATTTCCCCGTAGGAGATTCATACATCAAAATTCCTAAAGGCTAAGTCCTATGGCTCAATCGTATCTACTAGAGAATACCATGGCGAGAGAATCAAGAAAAGTAGCAGTTATTGGAGCAGGCAATGTTGGAGCAACGTGCGCGTTTGTTTTGGCTGAGAGAAAAATTGGAAATATTGTCCTTTTAGATATATATGAAGGATTTGCAAAAGGTAAGGCATTGGATATGAGTCAGGGTGGGCAAGTGTTGAATTATGACGGCAAGATTACTGGGACAAAGGATTATGCAGATATCGCAGGATCGGATGTAGTAGTGGTGACATCAGGATTTCCTAGGCAACCTGGCATGAGCAGGGAGGACCTAATAGGTAAGAATGCAGACATTATATCTCAAGTTGGACGAGGGATCAAAGAACATGCTCCTGATTCAGTAATTATTATGGTGACCAATCCATTAGACTTAATGACCTATCACATGCAAAGAGTAACTGGTTTTCCACACAATAGAGTAATTGGTCAGGCAGGGATTTTAGATTCCGCAAGAATGACTCATTTTGTTTCAGATGCAATTGGGTGTAGTAACGAAGACGTACAAGCAATGGTACTAGGGGGGCATGGAGATACTATGGTCCCATTGCCAAGATACACCACAGTTGGAGGAGTACCAATTACTCAACTATTATCAACCGAAGAAATAAATGCTATTAGTGAAAGAACGGCTAGCGGCGGAGGAGAAATAGTAAAATTATTAGAACGAGGTAGTGCATTTTATGCCCCCGGTAGTGCAGCTGCCATTATGGCAGAATCGGTACTCAATGATAGACGAAGATTACTCCCCTGCAGTGCTTATCTTAGTGGAGAATATGGAATGGAAGATATCTACATTGGAGTTCCCGTCATATTAGGAAAAAATGGAATTGAAAAAATAATTGAATTAGAATTACAGGAATCAGAATTGAATAGTTTACAGAGTTCTGGCACATTTTACCAAGAACAATTAAAGGACATATTAGGTTACTAAAAGAAATTGGAATAATTATGCTTGAAAATATTGAATATATTTATCTAGAGCATGATGGAAAGATACTATTGGTAGATAATGAAGGTAATGGGCCACAAGTACCAAAGCAAGGTAGAATTCTAGCTTTGGAAGATTATTTACTTAGATTACCAACATATGATGAAGTCCTAAAATTGAAGATCCCATACAAAAAAATTAGAAATAATGTGATTATCATTGGAAATAAATCTTACAAAATTACTATAGGAGAGCCCGAAATAAATTGGCCAGAACATTGGGCATGGAAAGATGATGCAATAAGTGATAATGTAGTTCATCCAATAGTAAGAGAGTGCGTCTATAGAACAATTCACAGAATAGTCAGTAAAGTAATTATTTTGAATGATGAAAATGAATTATTAATGGCGAAATCCTCAAGAGGATTTTTTACAGGATATTGGACATTACCAGGCGGATTTGTAAATTATGGAGAGCATCCAAGAAAAGGTGCCGAACGAGAAGTGTTGGAAGAGTTGGGCATAATTATCAACATATCCGATCCTAAGGGAGAATCCGGATATATAAAAACAGGGATTGATAATTCATTAATTCAACAAGAAATTTTTAATGAAGATGGAATTAATTGGGTCTCGTTTACATATAGAAGTAATTCTAATGTTATGATTGAAGATATTAATCCGAAAGAAGGTGAAATTGAAGAAGTACGTTGGTTTGATATCAAGGAAGCATTAAAAATAGCCGTATCTCATTTTGATATAAATGCAATAAAGAGATTAACTAATTAAAATGGGAACCGAATATCAAGCGGACGAAAACATAACTAAACAATCCACCCGGACATATCCGGCCCCCGGGTTTTTGTCCGGGCAGGTTGTGATGTGAGCACTTCATCCTTAAATCCTAGCAATAATTGTAGAGAATATTCATTTAAAATATACGTAGACTTCACAAAATTATTTCATATATAGATTATTTAGGTGGCAGATGGCGAGCGTGATAACGAGACCCTGAAAGAAAACGTTAAATTGCCATCTACCGTATTTGGTGAATTGATTATTATTGATAAAGTTAGTGTGCATAGATGGAAAAAGTATCACAATTCACCCTAATTTGGCATTCTATTAAATGTGAACAAAACAATAATATTGGATTAATACCTATAAAAAACTCGAGACAGTACTAGCAAATAACTCTGCTTAACTTGATGCATAAATTATGGTGGGCCTGCCTGGATTTGAACCAGAGTCTGTTCGTCCCAAACGAACAAGCATAGACCAGACTAACCCACAGGCCCTGTGGTAATCCGGCCCAACGGCCAATATGTCATGAAGGTTACTAGAGCCAACACCATTCATTATGTGCTGATCTAATAATTAGTCCTTCAAATTCGGACTTTGCAATGAGGTCTTCGGCAAGTACATCTTCTATGAAATTTTTATTTAGGATACTGACTAATTTATCCAACTTTAAGACCCCTTCATTTGACGTAGCATTCTTCATCATAATCCGATATTTTGACATATTACTTCCTTCATTTGAGTTCAAACTATATTTTTTGGCCTTGGATTTTTTTAATTTATTATTTATTATAAGATTGATTTCTTCTGGTGCATTTGCTTTAGCTACAGCCATTCCAAGATCCAAAGAAGATAAAAAATTCTTAATAATTTTATATTCATTATTTTTTGAACATCTGGAACACCTAATTTTACTCCCTTTTTTTATACCGAAACTATGGCCACAAATACATTTAATTAATGACCAAGTAGATTCCATGTCACTCTGACTAGATATTAGTTCAATAAATTGCCTGAAAAAATAATCTAATTTAGACTGGTTTATTGAAGTAGTCTTCTCTCGGATACATATCATGACTACCTTGAGGGCCGTTTTTGGAGTAACATTTTCCTTGATATTAATACTATTTTCAATATACAATTTTATGATTAATAATTCACTTACAACTCAAGTTTGGGGTTACTTACTTCTAGCACCTTTACCTTTAGCAATAGGATTGTCCCCGAATACAGAAAAACTAAAATTATACAAACAAGATAAGGATTGGGATGATGAAACGAGAGAAATAGATAATGAAAATATAGATCCAGTAGCTTTTGGCTTTGATGTCCCAATACTATAATTCATGCTAGTCTTAGTGTTTCTAAATTATCAGGCGCATATGTTTGAACTTTGAATTTCTCCCTTAAACCTTGTCTGAATGCATTACATGTTTGAGAGTCACCATGATGACAAATAATTTTACGGGGAGTAGGGTGAAGTGCAGATACGTAATCCATCAATTGGTTTCTGTCTGAATGGCCACTAAATCCATCAATTATTACCATATTACAATTTACAGCAATCATCAACGTTTGTCCCCTATCCATTAATGGAACTTGAGAATGCCCGTCTTGCAATCTGCGACCAAGAGTACCAGAAGCCTGATATCCTACAAAACAGAGTGTGTTGCCATGTTCAGGTGCCCAGTGCTTGAAATATTCTACTATTGGTCCCCCAGTCATCATACCACTAGTTGCGAGTACAATGCATGGATTTGTTTCTAAAAGTATAGATTCTCTTTGTTTATGCGACTCTACTTGTTTGAACCATGGAGAATTGAAAGGATTGTGTTCTCCACCTTTCAATAATTGTTTTCTCAAATCTCTATTGAGAAAATTAGGATGGCTGGAGTGTATGGCTGTTGCTTCAGATATCATTCCATCTAACCATACAGTAACTGGTTTAACTTTACCAGATTTAAATAATTCATCAATAGCAATCATTACTTCTTGTGAGCGTCCAACGGCGAATACTGGACTGAATATTTTACCCCCTCTATTTAGAGTATCAATAATTAAGTCTTGTAATTCGTGACTAGCCTGTTGCCTTGTTGGTTGTATATTCGTTGGGCCACCATAGGTTGATTCTATTACTAAGGTATCAACTTTTGGGAATCTTACAGTAGCAGCATCGAAAAGCCATGATTTTTCATATTTTATATCTCCAGAGAATAATAATCTATGTTCAGATTTTCCTTCACCGATCTGAGCGTATACACTAGAGGACCCCAATATATGGCCGGCATTTTCTAAAGTTATTTTAATATCCGGAGAAATATCAGTTTTATCTCCCCAATTTATATCAACGGTATGTTTTATACATTCCTGAATATCAGCTTTTGAATATGGAGGATCATTACCTTCAGCGAGTGCTACTTTAATGTAATCAATTTGTAATAATGTCATCAAATCCCTAGTAGGAGGAGTACAATAAACTGGGCCCCTATATCCATATTTGAATAAAACTGGCAACATCCCAATATGATCTACGTGTGCATGAGTAATTACAATTGCATCTAAATTATCTAATGGCAATAATTCCGGTGCAGAGAAAAATGGTTGAGTTTCATTCCTATTGGTTGTTGGCTTGGCGCCGCAATCAACTAAAATTTTTGATTCATTTGTTGTAACTAAATGCATTGCCCTTCCAACTTCTCTATAGGACCCTAGGGCAGTTACTCTAACCCATGGCTCCCCTGAACGTTTGGGCCTGTATATTCTAGTTCCGAATTTACGCATTAATGCTTTTCTATCACTAGCCATTTCTTTTCTGTATCTTCTGATATCATGTTGCGTCCTACTTGCAATAGCTGGTGCACGAACGACGTTGACCAGCCATCCAATTTCATCTCTCAATTGTTGTATATGGATTCCTTTTGGACCAACAGCAGATGAAGGGTCATCGCATTCCAGAATAATCTCAGATAATGCTGGATCCAAAAATGTATTATTCACTCCGGCTTCAGGAGGAATATATTTTGAAACTGCCTGATGTATAGCAGTTTCATCTGCAAGTATATCTGGATGAGGCCGTATAACTACTCTACGCTTGATAGATTTTGCAATTTGTACAGTTAAACTATCTCCACTACCGATAAATGAAGATGGGCTTTTGGTAATTATGGAAATAGAACCAGCTTCTAAATCGACATCATAATCAATATGTTTTGGTATAACTGAGGCTATTCTCTTTTTCATTTCGACTAACGATAATCGCATATATTTACATCCTTATGGGCAAAGCCTGCTAAACTAGTACCTCGAAAAGGTGAACTAGAGCAGGAATATGATTATAGAGAGGATAAGAGGACGATTTTTTCATCTTCTGTAAGTAATTTGAAACCATCATCGAGAGTAATTACAGCTAAATCCATACCATTGCCACTAGCTGCATCTCTTTGAGCAGAAGCTAAGAGTGCTTTGGCGGCAACCTTTAGTGCATCTTCTCTGGACATATTATCCCGATATTGATCTTCTAAAACTCCATACATGTAGGGGCTACCAGAGCCAGTTGCACAATAAACGTCAGGTATTGAACCACCGGCCGCATCGATACTGTATACACTTGAGCCATCCTTGTCGGCTCCAACAATTAGTAATTGTACATGATGGGGGCGGCCAACTAAAATATTGGCTGTTAGAGTTGCTGCACCCTTAACTGTCATCGGAGAATCACGCTTTAATTCATATAATCTTAGTTCAGATGCTAATGTCCTGGAAAGAGATTGTGCATGACCTACAAGTCCAGCAGTTGTCAATGCTATAGAATTTGAAATTTGAAATACTTTTTGTACGCTTTTATTCGCTATAAAATGCCCCATTGTGGCCCTATGATCAGCGCCTACTACTACGCCTCCATCAAAAGTTATCCCAATAGTGCTAGTTCCAGTTTTTACTACTTCAGAAGACATATCCATAAAAAATCACCCGCTGTGGAAGAGTTCCCAGCAAACCTAACTGAAATCAGGCCCCTTATGAATGCGACGGGAGTCAAGCCTCAAAATCATTAAAATTAAAATAATTTAATTTGTTGTATTGATAGAAGAAGTCAAGTCAATGAATCTATTCGATGTACTATGGCCAGTGAGGATAGAGAACCTCGTTGGATTGAAATGGAATCAAATCCCACCGATAATGATATAGATTTGGAGCCTGGTGAAAAGTATCATGACTTACATAAAAAGTATCCAAATCCTCCAACCCCAAGAGGACCTGGTGATACCATCATACATCGAGCAGTACTCCAAGACTTAACTGGAGTGCCAATGATTTTGAATTGGATTTCAGATGGGGATATCGTAATAATTGAAATGTCGGAGTTAATAAAAAGGGAGACTGAATTAAATATTGCAGTTAAACGCATTAGTAATTTTGTTGAATCAGATCTATCAGGTACTGTATTACTATTGGGCAAATCTAGGCTTTTGCTTCTTCCTTCTAAGTTTGATGGTAATGAAGGACACATCTCCGCATAGGTGAAATTATGGAAAGTATAATTGAGCAATCGTGCCCAATATGTTTTGCCGACAAAGGGTTAAAATTATTTGTCCACATTTCTGAAATCCCTTATTTTGGGGAGCACACTCAAATGACGATGCTATGTGAAGAATGTGGCTGGAAAAATACAGACTTTATCCCTGCAGAAGGAAAAAAACCCGGAGCGTGGTCAATAATAATTTCCAATATTAGTCATATGTCTACGAGAGTAGTTAGATCATCTTCATGTACAATAAAGATAGATGAGATAGGATTGGAAGTAGAGCCTGGGGGCAATTCTAGTGGGTATATATCCAATATTGAAGGAGTCCTCAACAGGTTTAAAGGAATTGTTGAAATGATATTAAGACAAGCAAAAAGAGATAAAGATGACAATATTCAAAAATGCTTAATTCTATTAGATAAGATAAATGAGATAAAAAATGGGAAGAGAGAAGTTGAGATGATATTATTGGATCCAATGGGGCACAGTCAAATTCTCCATGAAGATGCAAAGTCTAGAGATTTAGATGAAACAGAGATGGCCGAATTACCAACCGGACCTAGCATACCTGTTTTTGATTTAAATGAAGATTAAAAAGCATCTGGTGCTAAAAATTCGTTAACTCTATCAGCCCATTCATCTCTTTTTTCAGATAAATCATTAAGCCAGATTGTTGCATTTTCAATGCATATATTTTTCATTTCACCTGCTAATATTTTTCCACTTTCATAATCTCTTTTTATATCATTTAGAACATTATCATCTTTTTCAAAGAAAAATTGTAAGTACTGAAATGAAACATCTTTACTACAATCGCCACCTAACCGCCTGTGTTCTTCAACAGTTGGTTGACCTCCGCTATATGCTTTCTTGACTTTCTTTTCCATTTGAGTGATACTATCGTTCATAAATATGGTAGTTTCTGGCTTAGAAGAAGACATTTTATCTCCGGTCATTCCGACAGCAAACCTGTGGTAAGTAGAGCATGGTGGCATGAATCCCATGCCTCCCATCTTTCTTTCCAAGCGTAATAAATTCAACTTTAATTGCGAGATATCATTATTTGAAGCCCCAGGAATATCTAATGTGCCATGTTTAGGATTAGAAATTATATCTGCATACCCAATAGAAGAAATTGAGGATTTTATCCTATTAAAAATATTATTACGGACCTCACGATTTACTTTTCCATCTTTAGAAATTCCAAATATTTCAGAGTTATCATCTTGAATTGATAATGCGACAGTAAGTCCTCCATTTTTTCTAGGCTTAACATTGAACCAATTTGTCTTACTAACTAGACCCCTAGTTAGCCTTAGGTGAGGATCTTGGTCTATTCCAACAGGCACTACAATCGGCCTAAGTCCGCCAAACTCTTCCATCTGTGGATGAACAATATCTCCTGCTTGAACAAGTGGTGCTTGGACATGAGCTAAATTAGTGTCGCCTCCGAATCCATATATTGCTTCAAATTCAGAAATATTAGTTTTACGACCCAAAGTAAAGGCTAGACGTTGGACATCGGGCCTTTTACTTTGAAAATAAACACTAGTAGATTTAGGATCCAATCCCATTGCAGCATAATTAATAATGTATTCTTCTAAAGCAACTTCTCTTCCTTTTTTTAGCGAAGTAGATCTAGTTGCTAATGCTTCTAAATCAGCAACTGCAACGGTAACATCTCCCCCTTGTTCTTGAAACCATTTTACTTGGTCAATTACCATGCTATGTCCGAGGTGCATCTTACCGCTAGGCATAAGGCCGGTTAGAACGCCAAATTTTTCACTCCTATGTATGGAATTTAGTATTATATCTAAGTCCCTATGACCAAAAATTATTCCTCTCCTATGTAATATATTTGGATTGGGAATTTTAGATAATTCTATTGAGTCTAAACCAAATTGAGTAGATATTCTAACATAATCAGTAGACTGTTCTGAGGACCAAGGATCAATATGGCCTGCATCTCCCATAACAATGGGTAAACGATATATGCAATCAAACCATCGATGAATTAGATGTATTTGAACAGTTAAACACAATAAAGGTAACCTTGCCCGAGAAATTAATGGCATCCATTCATTGCTTGGGAACGGGACTAGTAGGGTCATTTGTAGCCAAAAGATTAGCCATTAATGGCCATCTAGTCTATGCACATGACATTTCCCCAAACTCACAATTGATTGGACATCAAAACATCACGATAGTAGAAGGCGATGCATTAGAAATAATTGTTGATGTAAAAAAAATGCCTAAATTTGATTTAATAGTCAATATGTTACCTGGAGATATCGGGCATGAGGCAATGAAGATACTATGCGCTCAAAATGTTAAAGTTGTAGATTTGAGCTTTAGTGAAATTACTCCAGATAGTTTAATGAAGGGCAATAAGAATAAGAATTCTACAGTATTATGGGATGTTGGAATTGCCCCTGGGCTATCAAATATGCTAATCTCCATAGCCCACAGGAGACTGGGTAAACTTAAACTTGGAGAAATTAGAGTAGGAGGCAATCCAATCCAAAAAATAGGAGGATGGAATTACATGGCACCATTTTCTCCGAAGGATGTTATTGCAGAATATACACGTCCTGCAAGAGTAGTTAGGGATTCAAATATCGCCGTAGTGAAGCCATTATCTGAAAGGCACAATATCCAAGTATCCGGAAAGGGGCAGATGGAAGCATTTCTAACAGATGGATTGAGAAGTATATTGACCTCAATACCGGCAACAGAATTATCGGAATTCACAGTTAGATGGCCAGGCCACATTCAGAAATACATTGATGAATTTAATGATGGAACACTAGATTATGACAAATTATTAAAAGATTGGAAATATAATGAAAATGTAGAAGAATTTACTTGGATGGAAGTAATAGCGATTAATCACGACGCGAAAATGATGAAATGGACAATATCTGATGAAGGCGCGAATGATGGCCATTCTATGGCTAGATGTACGGGATTGGTAACAGTATTTTGCATAGAAGAATGGCTAAATAATCCTGATATGCTTACAAAGGGCATTCATGCCCCGGAAGAATTAGATAATGAGATTATAGGAAGAATAATCAAAAATATCAAAAATGAAAATATAGTTATAGAATTCGAATGTAATTTTTAATTTAACCTAATGTTGTATCGTATTCATCTTTTAGTATTAACCACTTTATTGCGATTGGAGTAGCAATTAGAGTAATTATTGCGATTCCTATTATAGGCCAATTAAAATCAGGTTCCGAGGATCTTTCTATTAGCCACGTAAATAATATTTCAGAATCTAAAAAGTCTGAAGCAGATTCCCTGAGGTTACTGACGTGATGCCCAACGACGGTAACGCCATTGTGTAAATCATTGAATGTCATTAGTGGGTTACTTATTGTAGAACTTAAATTTGAATTTTCAAATATTAATGTATATGATTCATTTGGTGAAATAGTTAGTATAATTTTGTTATCCACATTTCTCCAACCGCTTTTAAGATTCTGATCAGTTTCATCCAGAATTGGAACATCAATATCATTAGAATCTTTAATAGAAATTAACTGAGGAGTATTTTCAATAGAGATACTACCTGGAACTTGCCATGAATTATTAGCAGCCGATAATGTTACTGTTAGTTCATTATTTTCTTTACTCATATTAATTGATGTGCTTGATATCTTATGATTATACCATTCTCCCCATGTTGTATACCATATTTTTTCATTTGTTTCTAACCATTCTACAACTTCTTTATCTTCTCTAACCTTAATATCGTATATTCTTGCTATCCAGTATATGCTTACAAGAGTATCCTTATTTGCAGAATTTAATAATGAAATATTTGCTATATTTTTCTCTAAACTCCCTCCATTCCTCTCCATTACAAAAAGTTCATTAGGAGTATTAGTGACTTGATCTCCAATGATTTTAAAGCCAGAATTAAGAAGATTAGTTTCGGCAATATCATCTATTTCTCCAGGCGTTATACCAAATGATATAGGATATTTTCCCCATCTTGAGGAATTAGATTGGGATGAAAGATATTCTTTACAACTTTCAATTATCCATTGTTCTTCATTAATATCAATATTTTCAAATCCATGGCATCCAAATTCATCACCTATGGCAAGTCTTTCAGGTCCAATCAAATTTTTAATCCATCCATCGGACTTCCATTCGGTGGCCATTACTGGTGAAACTGTTGGAATAGTGAATATAATAATTAATATCACTCCTTTGATAGCAAGCTTACCCATGGTTTCCGGAAATATATCTAGGATATGAAGTACTTGGAATCATTAGTAAAGGCTAAGTTGAAAGAGCAATACGGCAAATTATGGGGGGTTTGGAAGGTAACCTGATAAATTTGTCTAACTTAATAAAGATTAAAGGTACTGGAAATGAATTTAAAACTCCTAAATTATACAAATTTTTAGTAAGTTATATCAGAATAATTGGGCGAAGTTTTACAAGAGTTAATTTTGAAGGATTAGAGAAAATACCAAGATTTGGTCCTGTAATAATTGTTGGGAACCATACCTCCAATATCGATCCAATCATCAAAATAATGGGCAATATGAGGCCGATTCATTATCTTGCTAAAGAAGGGCATTTTAAGAAGGAGCCAAATAGAACAATAATGCTGAGTACAGGTCAAATTGAAACCTTTAGGGATTCAGGTGGAACAGATGCTTTAGCACGTGCAATAGATGTATTAGATTCCGGATTATGTTTGGGTTTGTTTCCAGAAGGAACAAGATCTAGAAGGATCAAGGCCCCATTTCTACAAAAAGGTAAAACAGGAGTTGCCAGAATTGCGGCAAGTTTTCCCGACATTCCGATTATACCTATGTGCATAATGGGTGCGAGAGATATGATGGCCCCGGGGGACAATATAATTAGAATATGGAAAAAAATATCTGTTAAAATAGATGAGCCCATAACATTTAATCAATGGATCATACATGAAGATGGAGGTTCCATGAGCGAAAATAAAATTTTGGAAATGATACATTTAAACGATGAAGATAGAAATGAACAAATGAGATTCCTATATAGAAAATTTACTAATCAATTGATGGAAAATTTGAAACAATTGGGCGCGCCATAAATACAACTTTCCGTAGCGTTGAAGGACTACCAGTGCAGACGCTTACAATACATGGAACAGTACTTGACATTCCTTCGAACGATTTTAGAGGAAGGGGAAGAAAAATCAGATAGAACAGGAACGGGCACAATGTCAATATTTGGACATCAAATGAGATTTAATTTAAATGATTCATTTCCGGCGATAACTACTAAGAAAATACATTGGCCAAGTGTGATTCATGAATTATTGTGGATCCTATCGGGAGATACTAATATCTCATATCTTCAGGAAAATGGAGTTAAAATATGGAATGAGTGGGCTGATTCAGAAGGAAATTTAGGTCCTGTTTATGGAGAACAATGGAGAAAGTGGAAATCTGATGATGGCGCACCGATAGATCAAATAAAAGAAGCAATTGATATGATAAATGAAGATCCGGATAGTAGAAGGATTATCGTATCAGCATGGAATGTTGGAGAATTAAATAGAATGGCATTGATGCCGTGCCATGCATTCTTTCAATTTTATGTCAATGATGGTAAGCTTTCGTGTCAATTATATCAAAGAAGTGCAGATGCTTTCTTAGGAGTGCCATTCAATATATCTTCATACAGTTTGTTAACTTGTATGATTGCACAAATATGCAATTTACAGCCTGGAGAATTTATTTGGACTGGGGGTGATTGTCACTTATATCTTAATCACATAGAACAAGCTAAATTACAAATCAATAGAGTGCCGCTTCCTCAACCAAAGTTGAAATTAAATAAAGAAATAGTTAACATTGATGATTTTTCCTTTGAAGATATCAAAATTGACGATTATCATCATCATCCCTCTATATCAGCTCCCATTTCAATATGAGGAATAAATATGATAATTTCAATGATTGTAGCAATGGACAAAACTAATGCGATCGGAGAAGGAAATACTATTCCGTGGAGGTTATCAACAGATATGATGAGATTCAAAAATCTAACACAGGGATCTGGAAATAATGCAGTAGTTATGGGAAGAAAAACTTGGGAGAGTTTGCCAAATAAATCTAGGCCACTACCAGATAGATTAAACATAGTTATGTCTAGAAACTCTAATTGGAAGGATCTTGGAGCAGAAGTCGCTTTGTATCCGGGGAGGGCAATAGAAATAGCATATTCTGAAGCCTGCGATATATGTTGGATAATTGGTGGTTCAGAAATATATGATTTATTCATTAATCTCGTGGATGAAATTCATCTTACTAGAGTACAAACTGAACATAGTGGGAAAGTAGTATTTCCAAGATGGGATGCCGATAATTGGACTGAGCAAGTTATAGAAGAATGTGTGAAGGATTCAAAAAATGAATATGGAACAATTTATTCAATATGGAAAAAAAACTAATCAATTTTCTTATAATTTGTTACTCTAATTCCTAATCCTCCCGTTATTGAAGGTCTCTTCATAATAATGTCCATTTTATTATGAAATTCTTTTTCTAAATCTATTTCTAAAGCTAAAGAATGACCTAAAATCAATATTAAAATATCTGCAAGTTCTTCGGATATTTCATTTTTTGTTTTACCTTTTGTTATTGCAGCTGAAAATTCTCCCAATTCTTCTACTGTTAATGCTATTCTGTATCCCATATCGTGCCCGTTATTACTTTTATTTGAAAATGAATGTTTGGAATGAAAACCGGCTACTCTTTGCATCATTGTACCCCAAAGTCCATCTAATTCTCCTCCGAAATCCGAGATAATCCAATCTTCAACACTTAATGGTCTGCCCATATGCTCCGAATAGCTCAAGAGGTCATCAATTTTACTGATTAAACATATTGATTAATCAATAAATCAATACACTTAGAAATATTTCCAACAATAAACGACCCAGATTTCTCAACCTCATCATGATCGATCGTAATAGAATTACCATTTGGATTTCTGCCTGATGCCCAGTTGGCAGAATATATAATCGATGCATATGGAATAGATAATTCCGATATCAATCGTGATTCTGGCCCCAATGTCATATTCACTGCCTCAGCACCCATTTTTCCTAATGCATTTATCTCTGCAGGACTTTCAAATTGTGGGCCATTACATTGAGCAACGATAATTTTTTGTACACATTTTTGCTGAATATTTTCGATAATGATTTCTAAATTATTAATTATTTGTTGATCAAATATTGATGTTCGATCTGAATGCACGGCTGAAGCATCATGAAAGGACCAAGAGTATTCAGAAAAATCTATCATATCTATCGTTATTCCTATATCTCCGGGTAAAAATTTTGAGGATAGTGATCCTATTGAATTTATGCTAATAATAAAATCAGAATTTGTGCTAGAAGAAGCATGAATATTGGCCCTATGTTCAATTAAATGAGGAGGAGTTACACTACCATCATCTGAGTGATGCCTATGGATCATAAATATCGAATTATTGCTACTATCATTTATTGCCGATATTGGAACATCACCCCATTTCGAATGACTTCTTAAAACGTTAATTTCCGAATCATATAGTTTTGAAATAAAATTTGGCAAATTAGATAATCCGGTACCATATAATATGCATACGCGAACCATTATGTTATATCGCAGAGGACTGTAATAGAAGTAATTAATGGACTATTCTTCTAAACGGGATATTAAGTCTGCTTTCTTACCTGAAATTGGTTTACTTGCTTCTTTTAGCAGATCTTTTAACTGAGCAACCGTCATAGATTTATAATCAGGAGTTTCTGATTTTTCAGAAGTTTGTACTGAAGCAACTTCATCAATTGGGGCTTCCACTATAGATTCTTCAATTAGTTCAGATATTTCTGCTCCGGCTTCTGCAGCAACTAATACATCTGATTCAGGCTCTTCGATGATAACTTCTTTAGATTTTTCCATTTTATATATTTCATCAAGAGTTGGGCCTTCATCAACAACTACTCCTGATTGAAGTAATTGAACTCGTCTGAATAAGATATTTTTTACTGGTTGAATTTTTGTTACTTCATCCTTCATAGAGTTTTCGAGAGTACCATCAAATAAGGATTTCTGAATTTCGATCCAGGTGGAATCAGCACCAATCCTCAAAATAGTATTCCTTGCAATTGTACGCATTTGTTGCTTTTGACTAGCCTTTATCCTACCTCTGGATATGATAAGGGGTTTAAACCTTAGATAATATCCATCTTTGGTTACTAAATCTACCGTATCATCAATTTTTCCACGTTCTCTTCTAACTAATCGTCTGACATGGTCCTTCATTAAGTCATAACCAACAAATTCTGTCAATGCATCTTTACTTACAACTTCTGTCACTCTGAATTGGATCTTAACATGCATTTTAGAAAAATCGCCATCTAATTCATTTTGCATTACTTCATAATGACGATCTACTACTTGGGAATCTTCTTCTGCAATAGTTTCTCCGATTACTTTGAATGACCATGGATTACGAGGGGCGCGAATCGAGTACCATCTCTTTGATTTCCACTTATCTTTCTGTTTACGTGCTGCTGCCCTTGATACTGCTCCTTTTGCCATAATAAGACCTCTTGTTCTGGGGGCTACCCCAATTGCAGACCTAGCGAAATGAGTTGAGTATTTGAACAAGGTACATCATTATTGTATTTAATTGTTGGATTTAATTCAAAGACTTAGCACCCCTCCTAAGCACATGAGTCTACATGGTGCAACATGGAGAGTCCATACGAGTTCAGTAGATGATATAGAATTGATAATGGATGGAATAAAATGGATTGCAGGAAAAGATGCTTTAATTTCCATAGATAAAGATAAATCGGTACATGGGGCGATTCAAATAACCATAGAAGCGAGATTAGATAAAAAAAGAATTGCAATGGAATCATTAGAAAGACTTGGAGTTGATGCTTTAGAAATGATTTATTCTAGTGATTTGAAAGCAAGGATTGATGAAGATAAAAATATGCATTTGAGGATTGATTTGTCATCTCTTGTACAACAAAAAATCAAATTATCTTTTTCGAAAAATGATGGATTAATAGTAAAAGGAGTATTTAAGATCGAATCTTATCCGGGGGAAGACACTTGTAATGTCATCTCTCAATTATTATTCAATGCTATTAATAAATTAAAAAAATGAGAATGTTTGTATAATTATAACCAAGTATTAAAAGCCTAGAGAATAACCAGTAACTGTATTACCATGACTCATGTAGTAACTTCGGCTTGCGTTGGCCATAAATATCAAGATTGCGTAGCTGTTTGCCCGGTAGAAGCATTTAAGGAAACCGATAATTATTTAGTAATTGATCCAGATGAGTGTATCGACTGCGCCGCATGCGTGCCTGAATGCCCTGTTGATGCCATATTTGCAGATACAGACTTACCTGACGAAGAAGAAGAATGGTTGCAAAGAAATGAAGATGAATCCCCGCATCTTGAAATTGCAGAAGGGGATTCTCCAGTACTTGCTGACTAAATTGAATCAGTTCGACTAACATAACTTCTTGAACCCTAGACTAGAGGAAATAATATGGTTACTAACGTTGACATGACACAACTCTTACACGGCACGAAACTCTTGAAGAGAGGTTTTGCTAAAATGCAAGAAGGAGGAGTAATAATGGACGTAGTTAATGCTGAACAAGCACAATTGGCAGAAGATTCTGGTGCAGTTGCAGTAATGGCGCTCGAAAGAGTGCCGTCAGATATTCGCGCTGATGGAGGAGTGGCTAGAATGAGTCATCCTAAGATGATAAGGGAAATAATTGATACCACAAGCATACCAGTTATGGCTAAATCGAGAATCGGCCACGAAGGAGAAGCCAGAATCTTGGAATCTCTAGGAGTAGATATGATAGATGAATCAGAAGTGTTAACACCTGCTGATCCTTTCTTCCACATACCCAAAAAGGACTACAATGTACCATTTGTTTGTGGTTGTACCAATTTAGGAGAAGCGGTTAGAAGAATAGCTGAAGGTGCTGCAATGATTAGGACAAAGGGAGAAGCAGGTACTGGAAATGTTGTAAGTGCAATCCAACATTCCCGTTTAGTCAGCAATGAAATTAATGCATTATGTAATTCTACAGCCGATGAAGCAAATGCAGCAGTAGATATAATCATGGAAGGTTTTCAAAAATTAAAAGATGTTTCTGAATTTGATATAAATCCCAACATTACTCCTTTTGGAACTATGGAAGATTTAAGAAATGATGTAGTTGATGTTTTTAATGAAGTAATGAAGCAAAAAAGGTTGCCAGTTGTTACTTTTTCCGCAGGAGGTATCGCCACCCCGGCAGATGCAGCCCTATTGATGAAACATGGAATGGATGGAGTTTTTGTAGGATCGGGTATTTTTAAGAGTAATGATCCAAAAATGACAGCGGATGCAATTGTTCTAGCAACTCATCATTACCAAGATCCTAAGATAGTAGCAGAAGCTAGTGAAATGATGGGAGAGCCTATGCCAGGACTTGAAATTGGTAACTTAGAAACAAGATATCAAGATAGAGGATATTAATTATTTCTTTCTTCCCCTAGAGGTTCCTAATTTACGTGATTGTTTCTTATTCCTTGACTTTGGGGAATTAATTTCGATAAAATCACCACCCAGAGTTCCTCCAAACGTCAAAGAGCCCTGTTCCATTAGTTGTGCTGATAATGAATTTGCTAAATCTTCATCCATATCAGGCGTTGTCAGTGATTCTCGGACAGATTTATTATGATTTTCTATAAGTAATCTTCCTTCTTCAATTTCTGCCTTCATCTCATCTCTAATTTCATTAACCTTCTTTAACAATTCAACTATCGACGCATGAACTTCGTCAGCATTTTTTCTGGCTAAAACAAATGACTCATGTAGCCTATCGCCTTCTGCTTTCATAAAATCTCTTTCTTCGAACATGGGCTTTATTTCATCCCATACTTCATCAGCATGGCTATGAGAATCTATCATTAATTTGTGTTCTGAATCTGCTTCTGCCTTAAGAAGTTGAATAGATCCCTCCATATCCCCCAAATCAATTGATAGTACATTAAAATCTTCTACTAAAGGAGACAATTCTGATCTTTTAGATATCAGAACTTTTAATTTCTTTAGGAGAGAGTTTTCTTTCTTTAGGGTTATTGTACCATCCGTCATTATTTGCCTTTCAATTCTTTCTATAGCTCCGACAGTTTCAGACAATTGAATAATAACAGATTTTGTGCCCTTATTATCATCTTTTCTTCCCTTTTTCTTTGAAATTAATTCCCTTATTTGACTTTGAATTTCGTCCCTTTTCATTTGATGCCCTTTGGCTATTAATCTAATTTCTTTTTGTTGGTCGAGTAATTCTTTTATTTTATCCCTTAATTCTTTACTTTGCTCTTGAATTCCATTACGAGAGTCTGCGGCCCTTCTAGCATTTTCAGAAAAATTATTACGTTGATCACGCATTCTTTTTAGTTTAGTTTCCATTGCATGGAGGCGGGTTCGAAGGTCATCCTCAGGTTTCTCCGCTACATCATTCATATGCATGGCGACTAGTATTTACTTATTCAAGGAAACTAAAGTCCGAGCAATGATAAAGCGAATGGAATGAGAGGAGAAAAGACGGCAACTGCAGCTCCAAACATAAATAAAGCACCCGTTGTCAGACGTAATCTAGTAAAAATATCTGAACGAACCTGAACAGTCAATACTCTACCTGAAATAAGATTTCCAGATGTATCTTCCAATCGTACTGTTACAGTGGCTTCACCTGTCGAAGCTGGAATTAAACTCTGCCAAATTATTTTAGTAGAAAGTAGAAGGTCCGGAAGTGTATCTGCTATATTCTGGGTTAATAGATTTGAAGGTAAATTTTGAGGAGGAGCATTTAGACGATAAACACATTCATTTGGTCTAAAGTCGGGAGTTTGCACTCTTAGAATTAATTCTTTGTTTTCTTTATTTTGATTTAATACATATGCAAAAAGATTGCCATTACCTAATGTTAAATTTTCCATATCGACATCGAACCAAATATCATCATCTTGAATGGAATCATTTTCATAATGCATACGTAATCTATCATGAAGTCTAAAAAATGGTGCACATCGCTCTTCTGCGTGTGTTAATAGCCTATTCCAAGTTTCTTCACCTAATTCAGGGTGATTGAATATTTGTTCTATAAAATCTTCATCTACAATTGTAATCAACACATCTCTAAATTCATCATCCGAGATATTGCCAGATCGCCTTAAATGTAATAAATGAAGCAGATTTTCTTGTAAATCAGTTATAGTTTTTCCTTTACGCAGTTTTGAAGATAAAGAATTAACGTAGCTTGAAAGTTTTACCAAAAGTAATGGATCCACGTGCGACCTTATGACATCAGAAAAGGGTCTTTTTAATAATGCAGGATGGATTGGAGTCGAGAATGCATCGAGTAACCCCCATGGATTAACAGTATTGAAGCGTGTACGACTAGAAATCATGTAAACTCCATGACCTGCAAGTAGTGAACCGGTTGAGAGTGCAATCATTATTGGCAATTCGGTAGAGTTATTAATTGAAAAATACATAGATATTGAGAGTAAAATTGTTGCAAGAATCATGAGCGCGGTTGTTACTATTAATTGCCTAGATGATCCATCAATTATGGCTTTCATCTGTGCATAACCATGTGCACTGTTGAAAGTTATTCCTGAATCAGTAATTGCATCTGCTTCTAAAGTAAAAATTTGACGAGTGACATAAATTAATCTTAATAGAATTACCAACAATGAAATATCTGCAACCATTATCAGTAATGATGCAAAATAAATTGATGTAGAAATATCTAATCCAAGGTAAACGTCCTGAACACTATTTGCCCACCAATCAGGATTTGAATTCCCGAAAGATTGGGCTAGACCAAATAGAATTACTACGAAGAGAGGTAAAAAAAGGATTAATCTGGCACCACCACTGATCAGTAAATCATCTATTGCAGTCAAGATATTTTCCTGATTTTTAAATTTAGATTTTAAATCTAATGTATTATTTTCTTTGAAATCTTCATTTTTAATTACAATGTCTTGAATTCTCAATTCTTCACTTGGAGCAAAGTGCATATCTTTTGGCAAGGATTCTAAGATAGATTTAGGTTCAGACGTATCATCTTCTCTTAATTCGGAATTATGATTTTCATCCTGAATCAATTTAATTCCCCTCCTTACTCAGAATAACTTGAAACTCTTACTAGAATTTTATGTGATAATGAATTAGATATTTCCAATGTATCATCATTAAATCGATAATTACCTTCAATATTTTTTATTATGGCACCTTGTTTAATGCCCATGCCCTCAAAAGTTTTTTTCTCACTATCATTCATAACGATTAATTCAATTTTCCCAATTGAATTTATGGGAAGGCAATTTAATGGGAGAAGATTATTCATTATAGGCTCCATCTTTCTTTCTATTATGGGAATCTTAACTCCAGAAGGAGACATTTCTGGATATCCCAACATATTATCTAACGCAAGTTCGAGATCTTGATCTATTGCATGTTCAATTTTACAGGCAGCTGCATTAATATCTCCAGTGAAACCTATTACATCGGTAAGTAAAATTTCAATAAGAGATTCTCTTCTTTTAATTCTTGCTGCATTTGCAAAACCTTCTGGAGTTAAGCGGCACCCCCTATATGGCAAATAAGTTAACAATTCCCGTTTCGAAAGTCTAATTAACATTTCAGTAGTAGAAGCCGAACTAACTTTCATTATTTCTGCTAATTGAGAAGTTCTGACGATCTGATCTGGTTTTGCATAATGCAATTCAAAAATTCTTTTAAGATACATTTCTTCAAATTCACTTAGTTGTATAATATTATTCAACTCCTTGTGTAGCCATAAATTCAGACCTGCATGCTGGACAGCGTGCCCTAACTGGTCGTTTTCCAAGCGGTACCTTTAGTTTTTGGCTACAGTCTGGACAATCTAACATATCAACATTAGATGAAACAACCATTATGTCATATTGAGTTTCTTGATTATCTCGTTGAACATTTATAACATTATCTTCAACACTTGAATTATCATCTTTAATATCAAAATTTGATGCACAAGACGGACATTTTACCATTCCGTGATGATTCTGTGGGACATTTAATCTTTGTTCACAAAGAGGGCAAGAAATTTCTTTTTTATTTTTGTTAGAAGATATTGTAGAATTCTTGGATTTTCGAGGAGGCCTGAAATCAGATTTAAGATTAGTGCTTGGAGTCCTATTAGATACTGCACCAATTACAACCTTACCAATTAAGACTGCAGATAAGCCAAATACTAATCCATAAAATAATGAGTAATAATCAATACCATAAGAATCAGATTGTCCAGAATTTGACGGCGTGATAAATACCCAATCTCCGCCAGAATTAGAATCAGAAATCCATGTCATAGTAGTATTTACAAGTTGAACATAGTTCCAACTTTCAATATTTATAGTACCTGTGTAACTGCCTCCAGAAGATAATGATGATAATGGCCCTTCATAGATAATATTTTGATCAGGCATTATAATTCTAACAATGCCAGTAGGCGTGGCGCTATTACCATTATTTATTATTGTATATTCAAAAGATAGGTTTTCACCCAACGAAGGATTTTTAGGGTAGTAATTATCAATACTTAGATCAATGTCTGCAAATGGAATAATGACGTTGAGCGACGTAGTATTTATTGAATTTTCAATTGAATTAAACCATGAAAGTGGTATGACTTCTATTGCTAAGTTTGAAAAATCAGGATTACCCAGATTCACCGATAATAGCCGAAACCCATTATCCATCACTAATTTTGATGAATAAAGCATATCTTCAGGCTCCAATTCATTAAAGATATTTAATAAAATTGGCCTAGATGCACCATTTGAAAGATATAATGAAAAATCTATTTTTAAAGATGAAGATAATTCCCATTCATAAGAATTATATGAAAGAACTAATGATTGTGGTTCCAATATTTCAACATTGAATGAGCCATTAAGGCTGGGGTCAATTCCGCCCATTGGACTATAAACATACCACAGAAATTCCATATTTCCAACAATTTGAGGTATAAAAATAGTAGAAAGTTCTTTACTTGAACCGGGCATAATTTTTATATCGTCGCCAGAAAATAAAATTTCATTGCCTAAGCCCTCAATAATCAAACGGACGGTATCATTGTATTGGCCTGAATTATGAATAAGTATGGATGCTACACCGGAATCACCTAAGTGTAAAGGCTCCCCTATGATAGTAATTTCATCAGATCCTGCGTTTGTAATATTATAAGAATCCTCTTTAGATACATTGAATGAGTCTTGTGATAAATTTGAATTTGAAATAGAATCAAATAAAAAACTATTAGAATGAATTAAAATGAAGAATACTAGAGTTAAAATAGTCAACAATTTAACGAAGACCTTCGTATTACTCCCCATGTCTTGACCCTCTAAGTAGGACCGTATGAATGAAACCCTTATTGGTTAACTCATAGAACCATTTTAATGGTCAATTTAATTCGACGTGCTATGGAAATAGGCGCTCTGCTGAATGTTACTCCTCAGGATATCGCCGAACAGTTACTAACAAGAAGAAAAGTATTACGAGAACAATTGCCAAATATCATCAAAACTCTTGATGGAGAATCCGAATCTTTATCTCCAAAGGTAATAAAAATAAAGGAAAAAAATGATAAAAATAAAGTTGAAATCTCAAAGTATAAGGAACTTAGAGATGGGTTATAATCAGAAGCTAGAGTCCTTTTAGATGAAATTAAATTAATTCAAGAAGAATTATCTAATTCGGGTAACATGATTAATTTGGATCCAAAATGGAAAAAAGAAAGAATGTGGGAGGAACTGCAGGATATTGAATTTAAAATTCAAACAATGGCATTGGATCAAAAATCTGAAAAGAAAATGATTGAAGCAAGGAAAAAAATCCTGCAACAGAATGAAGAATGGTTGAAAGAAAGAAAAGTTTCTAATCCAAAAATGACAACATACATAGAAAAAAGAAGAAAGATGAATTCATTATATAAAGAGGCAGATAAATCGCATTTAGAAATGATTAAGCGCGTACAAAAAGGTGATCCCATACATGCAAAGTACATTTTACTAAAGGATGAATTTATAGATATCAATAGACAGAAGGATAGAGCAAAAGAATTGTTTAAAAATTCGGATAGAGATGTTTTATTTTGGGAAAATATAATTTCTGAGGGACTGGATGAATTATTACAGCACGCTAATAGCGTTAAAGAAGGTTCTCCATCAACATTTGTATCAAAAAAGAAATCAATTAATAAAGTTAAATTAACAAAGCCCATAATTAAGGAGGCTGAAGAGGAATGAGTGAAATAACATCTAATGAAACTAGTGATGAGTTAGAAAATATGGATTTATCCAATATAAAGTCATTAAAGCAAGAGTTAATTAATCAATTAGAAGTAGGTGAGCAACAGTTCAGGGATTTAGTAGAAGATAGGAGAAATCAAATTGATATAGTTAAAACATTGAGAAATGCGGTAAAGGAAGTAGAATCAATGGATGACGGAAGAAGAGAATTATTAAAAGAATTTCATGGATTTAGGAAAGCTGCAGAAATAGCAAAAGATTTGAGAGATAAAGTCAATAAATTAATTCCCCCTCCAAGTGACATATTAGAAAAGTGGATAGAGAAATCCCATAATAGCCTAACAACAATACCTAATGATTTAACTGAACTGCCCACATTACCAAGGGAAAAAGATATTTTCAAACGATTTTTCGAATTACAAGTATGCATATTAAAGAAGAAGGAATCTGAAAATGCACATCTAGAATATGTCAGTAATATTGAAAAGTTGAGAGAAGTATCAAAGAAATTAGATTTACACAGAGAAGAGAAAGAAAAAAACATATCAGAAATTACTGATGATATTGAAGTAGGTGAAAATGTCATCTCGAGGAAAGATGTTAGAAAAATTAGTAAAAAAATTACTGGAATAGATAAGAAATTAGATTCCCTTAAGGATGAACGTACTCAGATACGGGACGAATTAAATAAAATTAAAATAATATTGAAACAAAGTAATAGTAAAGTTAGAAAAATTTCAATTAATGAGGTTAAAGAAAAAATAAAGGTAGGTAACTCTTTAGATGCATCTGAATTTGAAGCTTTACTTCATGAAGGAAATTTGTCGGGAATTGGGTCAATTAATAATGATAAAAATATGAAGGCAAATAAAAAACAAACTCAGAAGAAAAAGATGAGGAAATTAGGGTCTACGCAGAGGAAATCAAGACGGGGCAATACTGCAGCACTTAGAGAAAATGATTGAAATAAATAATCTAATTAGTATTAACTTATATGAGTTTACAAAGCCCGTTAAAATATAGAAGGTGCAGTTCAATGAATTATGCTGAGGTAGGTAAGATATTCACTCCCCTTTGTGATAGCATAAAAATAGAACTAAGCATAAATAAAGAACAAAGAGATGAGTGGAACAATAGGGTAAGGAAACATCTTGACATGAGAAATGAGGTTAATGTGCAAGTCAAGGAATTAATCACCGAAGTTCAAAAACAGAAGATTTTGAGAGATGCTGCCAATATTAAAGTCAAGGAATTGAAAGAATTGAGGTTTGATAAGTCAGAGAAATTAAAAATTATTAGAACGCAATTGAGAGAACTCATAGAATTAGAAGGCGAACAACCAGATAAAAAGTCAGGCCCTGATCCTAGAAAATTAAAATCTGAAATGGAAAAGTTAGAGATGAGCTATGAGAGAGGGGCATTTTCAGGAAAAAAGGAAAAGGAATTTTATACTAAAATGAAAGAACTCTCCAGGTTATTAAAAGTATCAAAGTCTCAAAGCAGGGAAGATGGCGTTGGATCATTGAAAAGGCAACAAAGAGAAGCAAAATTTGCACAGGCCAGTGCTCATGATGAAGTTGTTGTAGCAGTAAGCGATGCGCAAGAGGCACATGACCTAATGATGGAACTTTCAGAAGAAGTAGATAGACTCAGGGCAATTGCGAATAAATCACAAATGGAAGTGACTATCTCCAAGAGAGAAGCTGATATAATGCATAATAAATATGTAGTGTCATTAAGGTGCATACATTCAATGCAAGACATTTTAAATCAATTAAAATCAGATTCTGGAGATGAAGATAGAGTCGGAATCTCAGATTTGATGACTAGATTAATGTCCGGAGATACTTTATCAACTGATGAATTAATGTCCTTGCAAAGAAATTAATTAGTAAATTTATATGTTTTTCCGTTTATCCCGTGCAAAATGATAGGTACTGGAAGGTTTAAAATCCAGGCAGAAATAAACATGTATTGAAAATCAAGTTGATTTTTCTTTGCATTAAATCGCCAATTTTGAAGCATCATACTTCTTGTCATCCCTCCAGACAATTTTGGTTTGCCCCGTCGTTTTTCAGATAAAATGTTAACCAATAAGTTGATAATTTGGCTATCACCTTTCCAAGCCATATTATTTGGTTCCAATACTCTTAATGAAGGTATAAATTCTAACTTATCGGTATCATCATATTCATATATATCATTAGACCATGAGTCTTCAATTATTTTCCAATTATGTTCCTCAGAATCTCCATTTGAGTTTTTAAGTTCGCCATCAATAAACCACATTTTGCATTTTAGTAAAACTGGAGTTATTCGCACATCAAAAAATGAGTTATCATTAAGCCATTTCTTAATGTCTATAATTGGTTTTAAAGCTACAGGTTCAAATTCATTAGATATTTTGTTTGATGAGTCCAAGGGATCAGTAAAAATCTCATCACCATTATTGGCATCTGCAAGAGTAATTATCCCCGATAAAACCGCTTTACCGATCCATTGTGCTAATTGATCAGGCCCCCAAATAATTACATTTTGTAATATTTCTAAATATTCTAATAATTCAGGTTCAAATCCCCTTTCAGAAATTAGTAAATGATTGCCTGAAGGTGCATCGACACTCCATCTCTCAATCTCTGATTTATTTATGTCAGTTATGCCATTAGATATATGCCAAATATATGTCTGGCCATTAATTGAGCTTGGTAAACCTGGAAAGGAATCGACAATTCCTATTATTTTTATATCTGTGATTCCATACACATTTTCTAGTTTTTTAAAATTAGGGCAATGGGAGATAATAATCTTAGTAATTATTGATTCCACGATTGACCGAAGCGTCAAAAGGATATCAATAAACCGCTAATAGTTATCGTAAAAGTAGCATCTATACATTTTGAGATAGAGTTAGTAATTCACTTTGACCAGGATCGATAATACACAATGCACTGACAGGAAATGGCTTAGCACATGCTGCCCCTAGTTGCCTATTCACCATCGTAACTTGATGTATAGTAACATCAGGGTGATTATTTTTTAGATCAGAGATATAATTTACAGGACAGTTTGCAGCGACTAAAATCATCCTTGCATCTCCTTTGGAACAGGCACTCATAGCTTGTCTTTGACCAAATAGTAGCGTTCCAGTATTCATTCCTTGTTTTAATTGACGTATTAAATCCATATATATTCCTCCTTAATTCTCAGGGACGTAGAATAACTCTACGCTACCTGTTCCAAGAGATACTGGTTGACCGACGATGATATTTTCAGTCACCCCACTTAGATCATCTCTTTCTCCTATAATACCGGCCTTTAGAAGATGCGTCACTGTAACTTCGAAAGCGGAACGTGCCAAAATTGAATGCTTTGTACCGCTGACACCGTGCCTACCGATCGCCCTGACTTCTCCTTCACTGGTCATTACATCTGAAACCATGATTAGGTGTCTGATGTCTACATCCAAACCTGCGCCAGCCATTGTATCGAATGCTTCATTGATTATGGCCTGTCTTGCGGCTTCTATTCCCAAGTAATCATATATTTCACTTATGTTGTTTGTGTAAGTTCTACCCCTATCCACACCAGAAAATTCACTTACTTTAGTTAAATTTGACCCTATAGTTGAAATATAATATTCACCGTCTTTATTAGGTCCCTGAACGTTTGCTCTTGATATTCCAGGTAATCCTTTTAATCTTAATTTTTTAATTTTGTCTTCTAATTGTAATAGTGCTGTATATGTTGGCGGATCAGTGGCTAAATTTGCTAAATCTTCTGCTTTGGATATACCCGGAATAATTTTTAATTCTTTAGGCCTATCTTCGTTGTCAGCTTGTATATATAACCTCAAAGCCCTGGATAATTTATCCAAAACTTCTGCTCCACTCATATTTTTTAATTTCAAATTAGCAGGTATTAATTTTAAAGTAATATGCCTCTGTGTCACTTCAACATCGATTGCAGCGATATCAATAGCAGTAGTAGTTTCAATAGCTGCAGCTAATTCTCTAGCAAGTTTTTCATTGGTTCTCAAAGGTTTACCTTTTGAATTCAATTCTTCCATATAGATATTCATAGTTGGAGTTTTGGGTACTTTACGAGCATCGACAATCTCAATAATCCTCGGCAGACCTTGAGTAACGTTCACTGTTGCAACACCAGCATAATGGAATGTCCTCATAGTCATCTGAGTTCCCGGCTCTCCAAGAGATTGCGCGGTTGTTATCCCAACTGCTTCGTGAGGATCAACCCTTGCTTTTAACATATGATTATGAGTTGTTTCAACAACATCTTTTAGTTTCTTATCAGTAAGCTTCTTTTCTCCTCTTGATTCAATTCCTTGTACTAATGTTTCAATAACTAGGGGAGTTAAGTATAGGCCCATATCATTTGATTTTTCTTGTATTGCAATATACAATGGGTTGTGATTATCTAAATCTCTCATCAATAAAGTTTCACTTTTTTCTTCATCATAAGTTTGTATAGGCAATAAGGTCTTTTTTCTTCTTCGAGAAACTGTTCTCCTCCTTACGACAGTTTTTTCTGTCTTTGCTGCTGCTGCTCTAGCAGATTTACTGGAGCTAGCCATTACATGATGAATTTTTTGAGCTGTGCCTGAATCTATTCCGCATATCTGAGCAATTTGCCCAGGTGAAAGTACTTTGACATCATCCCATTTTTTATCATCGGCTAATTTATGAGCATACTCTTCCTCTATGCCCAAATCCATTAATTTCTTCTTTGTTGCACTCTTGACGACCATTATTTAGCACCTCCTAGCGCTTCATCCAAAACTAAGTTAACATCAAAAGGATCTCCTTTTCTGCTTCTAGCGGGGTCAACTCTATCTTCCCCATATTGAAACTGTACGATTCTATTTCCTGTATTTCTAACTGAAGATTGGTCATCAGTTGAGACTTTCAAATCATCCATTGCATTAATTAATCTTCTTTGCATGTATCCTGATTTACTTGTTCGGACTGCGGTATCTACAAGTGATTCTCGTCCGGAAACAGAGAGCATAAAGAATTCAGTAGGCTCTAATCCCCTTTTGAAAGAGGATGAAACGAATCCTTTTTCTTTTGCACCTTTTACTCCACGAGGGAAGTGAGCTAGAACTCTGTCTTGATATCCTCTTTCTAACCTTTTACCACGTACTTTAGGTTGCCCAATTGATCCAGCCATCATTGCCAGGTTATCCATGGAACCACGAGCACCAGATGTTGCCATCAATACAGCAGCGTTATTTTCTCCGAGATATTCTTTTGCAACATTACCTGCATCTGACTTTCCTGTGTCTAATATTTGTAATATATTTTCTTCTAAAGTTTCTTGAGGAGTTCGCCCTGGTCGGGCTTCATATTTTTTACCATCCTTACCGTATTTTGATAACTCTAAATCGACGTTGTCACTTGCTTCTTTGTTAATATCTTCAATTTTAGACTTTGCTTCTGGAGGTAGATCTTCATCATCTATTCCAGTAGTAAATCCTAATGAAGTGCAGGCTGCAATGGTCATTTTAGTCATTTCATTTATGAATTTTGCTCCAACTTCATTTCCATGAGTTTGTACAACAGCATCTAGCAACCTTCCATCTTCGGCGCCGATTCCTTTCTTATCTATTGTTCCTTCAATATTGCCTTTGGCAATTTTTACGGTTTCTCCTGATCTATTCTTGTACTCTAATTTAAATCCTCCTGGGACAATCAAACTAAGTATTTCTGCACCTCTGTAACCTTTTATTCCATCTTTTTCAACTTCTTTAGGTAACTCGCCTTCATAATTTATAGATCCTAGGACTTCTAGAACTATGTGCTTTGGCAAAATCATGTCATCATGCGTCAGTAGATAAGCCCCAGAAATATGATCGTGAATTCCACCTATTACACTTCCCCCGTATCGTGGAGTAATGATGTGCTCTTGGACACGCATTAGAATTTTAGCTTCCGCCCTGGCCTCTTCACTTTGAATAACATGAAGATTCATTTCATCGCCATCAAAATCAGCATTGTATGGCGTGCAGTCTGCTAAATTGAATCTAAAGGTTTTACCCTCCATTACCCTAATTTCATGTACCATCATTGACATCCTATGTAATGAAGGTTGCCTGTTGAATATTGTTACATCACCATCTATTAGGTGTCTCTCGACAACTATTCCAGGTTTGGGATTTCCATCTTGATCAAATGTGCTCAATCTGTCTTCACTTTCAGTCGGATATGCATTTCCGTATTCGTCTTCTTGAGATGGGCTTCCGCAATGAGGGCACCGTACTTCTAGATGATCCGGGAAGTATTCAGTAGGATTTTCAACTTCCCACCTCCACCTATTATGAATTAATGCACTAGGATCATCTGATGTGAGTGATTTTCCATATCCATCTTCACCACGTAGGTTTGAAATAGTTTTATCTAAGTCAATTCCATTAACTTCTTCTAATTCACCAATTTCATTCCTTCTCATCTCTCTTTTCAATTCTAAACCAGGTAAGAAATTTGGAGCAGGCAAGACCTCGTTCATGTCTGGCCTGTAACCGGAGTATGGTTCATCTTCGCTGCCACTATGGCATTCGGGATTCTTACACCTGAATCCAGCCCAGATATATTTGGTCCTATCTGTAATTCTAACTCTTAGAGTATCTCCACGTATAATATAATTAACTCCGGGATGGTTATCAGGTCCTCTCAATATCATCTGCCTTAGTTGTTCCCTATTTCTACCAGTAACTCTTATTGGCACCGTTAATTCTTTTGCAGTTGAAACTGGTACGCCTACTTCATTAATTCCCAGATTAGGATCTGGACTAATTACGGTCCTAGCACAGAAATTTACCCTTTTACCTGATAAGTTACTTCGGAATCTTCCTTCTTTTCCTTTTAGACGCTGAGTTAAAGTCTTTAGAGGTCTACCTGATCGATGTCTGGCAGGCGGGATTCCGCTAGTTTGATTATCAAAGTATGTTGTACAATGATATTGAAGCAATTCCCATAAATCTTCTACAATTAACTGAGGAGCACCAGCATCTCTATTTTCCCTTAATCTTTGATTAATTCTAAGTACATCTACTAATTTGTGCGTCAAATCATCTTCCGATCTATCGCCACTATCCAAAGTTATCGATGGCCTAACTGTAATTGGCGGAACTGGCAATACTTTGAGTATTGTCCATTCCGGCCTGCATACATCCTTATTCATGCCGATAAATATTAGGTGATCATCAGGTATTCTTTCTAACCATTCCCTTATATCCCTAGCATTAAGTTTATGCTCACCTTTGTCAGCTTTCTTTTCTTTAAATGTTGAAGGTTTATCAAGGATTATTTTACCTTGTTCAGAACCACAATGCATACATATTGCTCTTTTTGCACTGGAGCATTCTTTCTCTATATCTTTTATAGTTTTATTGAATTCTCTTGAACCGACACCATGCTTAATCATTACATCATGAACTCTTTCCCTGTAATAATCTTGTTCAGATTTTTCTGGATCAAGCGGATGGGTTTCTGGAGAACTATGAAGCAAAATTTTACTACATTTATTGCATGTATTTTTCAGAGACATTTTAATTAATCCAGTGAATCCTATGTGCATAACTGGTAATTCCAATTGTATATGTCCAAAGTGGCCAGGACTTTCATCATATTTGCAATTGTCCGTTGGGCAGACTAAACCTGGTTCAATTACTCCCATTTTTGGATCCATTAATCCTTGCTTGAAAGCGTGACCATCGTCTTTGTATGTATCAGCAGTCTTAACTTCTACTGCTGACATTTTTCTAATTTCATTTGGATCCATTAATGCGAATCTGATGCCTGCAATTCTTTTTGGAATTAATGTGTTACTATTTCTTCTCATCTTTGGTCCTCCAGTTCTAATCGCATAGCGACACCTAAACTTTTCATCTCATCCAGTAAAAGCTTGAAAGCATAAGAAGTTTGTATTTTGTAAACTTCTGCACCGTCACCGTGAATTGGAGAGACATATGTCCTCTTCCTAGGGTCATACCATGCGATATGCCCTGATTGCGCGCATACGAATAAATCTATACCATCTGATTCGCCAAGTAATCTATCTTTAATGACCATTGATGCACCATGCGATATCAGGCAGTCTCTCTCCATTTCTCCAAATCTTAATCCTCCCTGTCTAGCACGCCCTTCTGTTGGCTGTCTTGTCAGGATCTGAACTCTACCTCTACTCCTAGCATGTAATTTACTACTTACCAAGTGATGTAATCTTTGATAGTAAATAACTCCAACGAATACTTCAGCCGGATATGATTCACCAGTCTCCCCATTCACCATGGACTCCCTACCAGTATGGTTAAATCCATTCCTTAGAAGTCCTGAACGGAGGGATTCTTCTTTTTCTCCAGTAAATGCGGTACCATCAATTCTTCTAGTTTCCATAGAACCGACCTTTCCTCCAATCATCTCTAAAACGTGAGCCACAGTCATTCTAGATGGAATCGCGTGAGGATTGATTAATAGGTCTGGAATTACACCATCTTCGGTGAAAGGCATATCTTCTTGATCAACTAATCTTCCGATAATTCCTTTTTGTCCGTGCCTACTAGCAAATTTATCCCCTAGTTCTGGAATTTTATTACTTCTAAGTGTTATTCTAACTAATCTTCCTGAATCAAGAGATTCTGTAACGAATACGTTGTCGACCCAGCCATATTCGCCATGCCTAACATTCATCGAAGATTCGCGCCTTTCTTGAGCCTGCAAAAAAGCGCCATGCGCTTCTTCCAAGAATCTAGGAGGACTAGTCTTACCTACTAATACAGGATTCTCTCCTTTGGCCGTGGATAGGAATGTTTCAGGTATGGGCAATCCATCTCTTTCCAGATGAGCATATGAGTCCCATGATTTCAATCCTTTAATTTCATCTAGACCAGTTCCAGGTATCTCTATTCTCTCTTCTTGTCCTCCGGGAAATCTTTTATTTTCCGCATTGTATGTCCTCATAAATGATGACCTACCCATTGATCTTTCAACTGATGCTTTGTTCATTACAATGGCGTCCTGCATGTTGTATCCGTGATAACTCATAATTGCCACAACTAGATTTTGACCACCAGGTCTTTGATTGAATTTAGTAGAATCCATAGCCCTAGTTCCTACAATTGACCTTTGCGGATAATGCATAATATGTGCCCTTGTATCTGGCCTTAAACGGTAATTTGCACTAGATAATCCTAGGCTTTGTTTTACCATAGCTGTTCCGCCTGTAACTCTCGGAGTAGAGTTATGCTCAGGGTATGGGATTAAGGAAGCGCAAACTCCCAAAATCAATTGTGGGTCAATTTCTACATGAGTGAAAATTAAAACAGTATTGCCTTTCTTTTCTTTTCTTTTTAGTGCATCCATATCATCTTGGTAATAATTTAATGGGATTTTGAATTTTTCAACTATAGTTTTACCATTTGGAAGTTGGATCTCAGCGGCTAATTTGGCGTGTGAAATATCATGTTCCCCAAGATTAAGCCACTCGACTTTATCGGGATTAATGGGCCTTTTATTCTTTGGCGAATGTGAAGGCAAGTCATATGGCCTTGGAGCAATTAAAAGATCTTCTTCTTCTTCTGCATCAACCCATTCTACTACTCCACTTCTAACGAGATCATTGAAATCTAATTCATTAGATCTAAGCGCATCAAGATGCGCCTTAGATAGAGTTAGGCTTCCATTTTCAATTACTAATAAAGGTCGTAGAATTCGCCCTCGGTCTGTATTGATAAATACATCTTTATTTTCTGTATCGTGTCTAATACTAACTTCATGCCTAATTTTACCTTGCCTTCGGCGGCGCTTGAATTGGCTAACTAACTTCTGAGGCCTTTTATGTAATCCAAATATATCCCCATTTACGTGGACTCTCGAACCATCTGCCCATCCATCAGGATTATCATTAACGCCGGTTTCCTTTAATAATTCTTTAACATCTCCTTCCGCTACTTCCTCAGAAACGTCAATCATCTGCGCTGCATTCTTAACTAGTCCGCAATTTTGACCTTCTGGAGTTTCGTTAGGGCATAGCCTACCCCATTGCGTAGGATGCAAATCACGTGCTTCGAAATGGGGTTGACTTCTAACTAGCGGACTTGTTACTCTCCTCATATGAGAAAGTGCAGAGAGGAATGTAGTCCTGTCCAATAATTGACTAACTCCTGAACGCCCTCCGACCCAATTTCCAGTAGCAAGTGCATGCATTATTTTAGAAGTTAAAACATCTGGCCTCAGGCATGAATTTATTTTTAATTCTCTTTTACGATTGTGATGTCTTTCTAATTGATATTTTAGATCCCTAGCCAATTGTTGTAAACTAACTCTGAATAAATCTTCGATTAAATCTCCTGCTAAACGCACCCTTTTATTTGCATAATGATCTTTATCATTTGGATCTTTGTTATTAATTGCCATTTCTAAAACCTGTCTGACAATTCTACCAAGGAAAATAGCTTTTTTCTGTCGGTGCTCATATGCTGCGCCCAGATGAGGGAGTAATTCTTTATCAAGTAGATTTTGAATTCTTGATTCTCGATATTCTTTTTGTTGGCCTGCTGCAAACTTCTTTTCTAGCCAGGCCAATGCTTCTTCTTCATTCTCTACACCATATTCTTCGTTGTCCTTAACATCATTAAGGTTTGCAACCGTATACTTCATTGCTTCGACTGGTCCGGCTATTGAAGAGAAGATTTCCCTATCATTAGACATTCCTAATGCTCTCATCAAAAGCACTACTGGAATTGCTGTAGTCCCTGCACTTGGAATTTTTACCATTAGCATTCCATCTCTTCGCTTTTCAACATTTAATGGTTTTCGAACACCATCTTTTTGTGAAAATATTTTTGCGACTTCTGTATCATGAGCATATTTCTTATTTCTCTCTACTGTAACCCTATTTGGTGCTAAATCTTCCATCGATATTAGTACTCTTTCAGTACCATTTATTATGAAATATCCACCTGGATCGACTGGATCTTCGCCAAATTTACGTAATAATTTGACATATTGTTCTGCATCTTCAGGAGATGTGTCTGGAGATAATTTTCTATTTGAGTCAATATTGTTAGCGTGTAAATTACATCTAGCAGATCTAACCATTATTGGCAGATTTCCTATATGTACATTCTTTTCATCCATATATCCCAAATCAGCACCAGGAGATGGAGGTAAATCGTCCCTATATATTCTAAAATCTAGATATACCGGAGCGAAATATGTTAATTTCCTTAATCTGCATTCCATAGGAGTTGCAGGATGTTCTGCGCCGTTCGCTTCCCTAATAGTTGGTTGACCTAATCTAATATTTTTAACTCTGACAACTATTTCTTTTTCTAAAACATCCAGTTTAATTAAGCCACCTTCGGTCTCATCAACTTCAAAATCATCACTACCGATTCTAATGTTTCTTACGATTTTTTCCATTCTACTTGATTTACCATCTGAGAGCGGTATGCAATCATTATAGGATGCAAGTTGGTGATTCACTAAACTTCTTTTATCAAAATAACTTTTTACGATTTCTTTCATCTAAATAACTCCCTTAAGCTCTCTCCACTACTAATCTGTAGGCAATACTTGTGCCTGCTGATCTACTATATCTTTTTACTTTCATTACCCTATTGGTAAGCCAACCAGCCAACAAGGTATCATCTTCAGCCTCTGTCATTTCTTTAATTGCCTGAACTGCAGGATCCGTAATCAGAATTTTTGGCAATAATTCCTTTGCGAGTCTATCTTTACCTTCGAAATCTTTTTCAATTAAATTCCAGGGAGATAGTTCAAGTTCTTCATTTTCAATCGGCACTAACTCATGATGAGGGACCAATATGTGATTTAGAACATTAAATCTGTCGTCACCCTGAGGTATATCTTCGTCTAATAGTGCATTTCTAGAAATTGTTATTCTGCCACTCCTGCTTCTTTTTCTAGACGCCATTTGTTCTCGGATTACGGCCATAATTATTTCTAAATCTGCACTTCCTAATTCAAGGTCAACTTTTTTGGCGACTTGTTCGACAGTCATCCTTTTTATGGCATCCATATTGGCATCATCGGCCAATTTATGAGCCCTATCTTCAGGTACACCTAGTTCTATCAGCCTTTTTTTAGTTGAACTTTTTACTGCCATATTCGCCTTCCCCTTACCTGCAAAAAAGCATGAACCAAGAGCTTAGTCAGGCGGGCCTGACGGGATTCGAACCCGCGGCCGACGGGTTAAAAGCCCGTCGCTCTACCTGACTAAGCTACAGGCCCATAGCATATGCTGGGCTATCAGCCGTCCTAGGAGGGGTTTAAGAATCTAACTAACCAAGCAGTGTTGAGAGCCGAGGAAGGTCCCCGTATTGGAACAGGGAATGCACACCCATAGGGCGCTTATTGGATAAAGGTTTTCAAAAAAATGAGATTATTATGATGAATTTGAATGGTAAGAATATATTGTTTAAAATTGAAAAAATATGTTCATGGAATTTGAATATCCCTAAAACTGTTTATGCACCTAGAGAAGATACATATTTACTGGCTGATGCTATAATCAAAATTGGAATTAAAGTAGGTAATGCTATGGAAATAGGATGTGGTTCCGGCGCGTTGTCAATGTTGATGGCCCATCTAGGTTGGAATGTCACTTCTTGGGATATTAATCCGAATGCAGTATTAGCAACAAAGAGTAATGCAAAGAGCAATGGTTTAGACGGTAAAATTAAAGTAGAACACAATGAAACTGGAGATAAATTAAAATTTGATTCAAATTTAACTCTAATTGTATGGAATCTCCCATATCTAAACCCATTGAAAGATGGTGAAGAGCATTTAGAATTTATAGAAGATGCAGCCTATATTGATATCGATAATGGAGGTTGGAGTCAAAAACTTATTGATGAATTAAAAAAATCTAAAATATCTGATAATTGTGTAATACTATTATTATTTCGAGTTCATCCAATTAGCCCTAGTTCACCTTCGTCATGGAAGATGCAGGGATGGGCTGCTAGAAGAATTAATTATTTAATATTGGGTGATGAGAAATTAGAGGTCTATGCTTTTTGGAAGCCGGCTTTTAACCAACCGCCGCTCATATTGGATGAATGTGAAAGTACGATGGACGAAGCCAAATTACTATCAACGAAGGGGTGGAATAGAGTCGTTGCAAATAATCAACTAAATGGTAGAGGAAGGAGATATTCGACTTGGGATTCAAAATCTGGAGATATGACTGCAACCTGGTTAATATCAAAATCAATATTGAAAGATATTGACATTGGTTTATTACAAATAGAGATAGGATCTATAGTTTCAAACGCATTGGGAGCAAATTTAAAATGGCCAAATGACATATTATCTAATGATTTCAAAAAAATTGGAGGAATCATACTAGAATCTAGTGATGCGGAAAATTGTATTAGATTAGGAATTGGTATAAACAAGAATCGAAGGAATATTGAAGGAGTTGAGGCATCAGGATGGATTGAAAAATTTGATAAATATTCTAACATGGATATATTCGCGCTAATAGATGCTGCATTGTCCTCAAGATTTGAGGTCAATTATATTAAATCGGATCTGAAATACTTAGATTATTTGGAGAATTCATGGATCTCATTATCTCGATTTTTGTCCAGAGGAGTAAGTGCATCAATACATAACAATAAATTCCAAGAAAGAGTAGTGAAATTAAATGAAAATGGTTCTTTGGATTTTGTTAATTATAATATATTAATCAATAGTGATAAGATAGATGAAATATATTGGAGATATTTTATTAAAATTTAATCTCCATTCTTTCCCGGACTAATTTTATTTTACCTGAACTAGTAATGGTCTCAATTAATTCATGAGAATTAAGAATTTCAATAGATTTTTTGTATGAATTGAGATCTATTTTGATAATGGAATAAGTTACCGTATTTACTGTCTTAAAATCATATAGTTTCCAAATAGAATTAATTAATAAATCATCAAGAATTGTCTCAAATTTAGCCCTAGTTTGGAGTTTTGAATCTAGAGCCAAGCCAATCCATCGATGCTTTCCTCTTTTAGCCTTAGTTAACCCAGCCATATCTTCCGGGAAGGGGTTTAACTTAACCAATGATGGTGCGCCCTACTAATATGGAGGAAACCACATTCGATGAAATCAGTAATTACAAGGGCAATAACGAAAATAAAAATAATTCAATTAGCAATCCTTCCACTTTACCTCATTTTATTTTATTATTATTAAATGCTAGCATTTTATATTTATTAATGAAGTCAAATTATGGATTAATCGGCGTTAAAGGTAGTTCAATATTTCTTTCACTTACAATTAGCTATTGCATCGCAGCTTATATTTATACGACTGAATTTGGTTTAAAAATATTAAAAGTTGAAGATAATGGTATGGGCATATTAACTTTTAAATATTGGTTTTTGGCCATAAAGGCAGTAATTCCAATGGTTTTCATGTCATTAATTTTAATTGGAATTATTAATATAATTTTTACAGAAAGCGGAATTGATTATTTCATGAGTTCCTTATTTATTGTAATGTCACTTGGACAGGGAATATCAATAATTACTGGTGGAATGATTTACTACGAGGGTAAGAGCATCAATAGAGCAAGTAATAATACTGAAAATTATAGGATAATAAGAGTTGTATTTATCATCATAATTTTTATCCCATTAATTTGGTGGTTTGGATATGGTGCAGAAAATGTATTGGATAAAACCTTTATTATTAATTTATTATGGATCTTATATGCAATAACAATAGGATTAGTAGCTTATTTATTAGATAGGTGTACGTCCAACGCTCGTAATAATTTAGGCTTAAATGGAGCAAAAGCAGATAAGTTTCTTTTATTGATGATTATTACAATTTCTTGGCACCTCCTTAGTGCATGGAGGAGGAACCCAATGTTAGTAGAGTCTACTGATTTATTAATGTTATTTGAAGAGGGAGTTTTGATGCTTCTTACAATATTACTTACTGTAACTGCATTGATTAAAAAAGGAAAAAAGAGAGGGTGGAAAATATTTGAAGGCCAATCGGCCATTTTTTGGGGAGTGGCGTTTGGATACGCATATTCTGGAAGTATTAGTTCACTAACAATACTATCAGAAAAATTAACAGAAAGTAGTCTATTGCAAACAACGGCTTTAGGGCACCTTTTAACTGCATTTATAATTATTATCATATTGCCAAGTTCGATTAAAAAGTTTATGAATCTCGAAGAAGAATGATAGCATTTATCTTAAATTATATTCCACTTAATACTGCTATTAGCCTTAATTTTCCCAACATATTATCACTTGTTCTTGCACCAAGAATTACTTGACAATCCGGATCCAATATTGATAAAAATCCTTCTGAAACTTGCTCAAGATGTGCTAAAGTCATATCTGGTCCGCCTTCTACTTGTATTAAACAACCCTTGGCACCCTGCACTTCGATATCATAAAGTGGAGATTTTTTAGCCATTTTAACGACATGATCTGGATCATTAGTACTCCCAGTACCGACTACAAGAGTTGTGTCACCTGATTTATTTACTATTGTTTTTAAATCCATCAAATCTAGATTAATTTTTCCAACTTTGGCTAAAGTTGTCACTAAACCCTCTATTAATTCTCCGATCCATTCAGACCCAAATTCCCAATCCGAATTTCTATCATTTGCTTGCCAAGCAAGTCGTTCCATACTCAATTTAATGCATACATCCGAAACATTTTCAAGATATGGCAATGCATGTTTTGCTATGGCTGACCGGAGGGGTTGTTCGGCAAAGGGAAGTCCAGCTAAAGAAACTACAACGCTGCCTGCATCTTGGGCCATAGAGGCAATTTCAGGTGCAACTCCCGAGCCGGTTCCCCCCCCCAATCCTGCCAAAATAATTACTAATTCAGAAGATTTTAATAATGGCTTAAATTCACTTATGCCCTCTTTTAGTCTATGTTTTGCAACTCTACTAAGGGTAGCTGTCCCTTTATCATGGCCCCCCAAGGATAATTGTAAACAGTGAGCAGAATTAATCCCAGAAAAAGAATCTTTATCAGCATCAATTAATAGTAAATCTGCAAATTTCTCGCACCTTAAATGGGCTTGACTAGCCCATTTGCATCCTATGCCTCCAGCGCCAACTATCAATATGCTACCGCGCTCCATGCATATGGAAGCATAGGTGAATTATATTATCCTAGTCATAATTTAGATATCTTTGATAACGCCGTCTTTCATCTCTTGCCCACGCATTATCTGGTTCTAAAATCAGAACTTTTTCATATATCTTTATTGCATTTTTGAAGTCTGATAAATATCTACCTTGCATATGACCCATGACATTTAGGATTGGAATACAATTTGGGTTTTTATTTAGAAGTTCGATTAGAATATTTTCGGCCTGTGTGATTTCCATTAACTCCATATGATCTTCTGCAATCCCTAAATTATTGATTTCATAATCATTCAAATCATAAATATTTCTCCAAGTAGGGCCCGTCATAGTCTTGCTAGGGGCTACGTAGTTTTATATTTTCGAGAGTAATGAAAACTTGTTAGAATAGATAGTTAAGGAAAGTGATTAACTGGAACCTTAATAGTCTCCTTTCAATTGGATTGGATTAACACAGAGGCTAAAGTATGAATAGTGCGATTTTGTCCTCAAAAAGAGTAATTGTTTTGGGAGCTTTATTGATGTTTATGGCAGGAAGTAGCCAGGCAATTCATAGCGGCGTTGGAGGAGATGCAAATAATCAAGGAGATGTTGCGATTGCTGGATGTACATGCCACGCATCTGAACCAGATAATTCCGTAACGGTAATACTTGATTCTGTACCATATCATTATTCATATGGCACAAGCTATAACATGGAAATTCAACTCATAGGAGGTCCAGAAATACTAGTTGGCGGTCAATCAGGAGGATTTGCCCTAAGAGTTAGTAGTGGAACGCTGGGACCTGGAATAGGATATGAAAATTTAGTGCAAAATTGGGAAAATGACCTATCGGCACTTACTCATACCTCGGCAGGATCTAAGGTTGAAGATAGGGCATGGCACATCATTTGGAATTCACCGGACACAATGGAAGAAGATACAATGATTACATTTTGGCTAGCAGGAAACTCAGTAAATGGAGATAAAATACCATCTTCATTGGATAGGTGGAATAGATTAAGTGTGACTCTCGAAGAAGGAGAAGATAATGGAAAAACGAGAACCGTATTTTCTGGTAATGGAGACATTAATCCCCCTGCCCCTGTGACTGATGAAATCGATTTGCACCACATGGGTGCAAAGTTAAGGGCCCATTGGCTAGGATTACTAGGATTTGGAGCAGTTATATTAGTAATTGTATTTTGTGGTTTGTTTTTAAGATATGGATTTTCAAGACATTATGTTGGACGTAGTAATTTGCTCAAATTGAGAATAAAACACCTTAGAAGAGGTGATCAACTATGAAAGATGATGTTGTCATGAGATTACTACGAGATGTTAGTCTTGGAAAGGTATCCGTAGAAGAGGCCAGGGAAGCACTAGAAGGCATCGATATTTCGGAAGAAAATTATGTAAAGGCAGTGGATCATGGAGTATTTAATATGCCAAAACCGGGAACTATAGTAAGGGCAAGTATATCGCCCTCTGGAGATTCATGGTTAATCATTCTAGTAGGATTATGGGGCATAATCTGGACATTATTTTGGGGAGGGTCATTGTCATATGGATTATACAATCATTGGAACCAACAAATGCTAGCATTTGATTTAGCAATGACATTACTTACCATCATAATCATGGGAATCGTATACCTAAAATATGTTATGCCTGACGTAGTTGTTGTAAAGCACAGAAGAAACAAATACATAACAAGGAATGATCCTGAGGCATGGAAAAAATATGAGGCATGACCATGGCTAGAAGATTCAAATTACGTCCTTTACCTAATGATATCGATGATACTAAAGAATCATTAAAAATGATAGATCGAAGAGAGTTTATGAGGCTGTCATTCAATACAGCTGCCGGACTAATCACTATGGCAAGTATCGGAAGTGTTGGATTCGCATCACTATTAATGGGACAACCTGAGGCAGATGGAGGAGATACGGCGGTTAGGTTTTGGGTACCGTCAGGGGCAGAAGATACAGCTTGGTTTGGAGATCGTCATCTTGAGCCTATGAGTTACAGTGCATTTCAAACTGCAGCAGCCAATACCAAAACAGGAATGATAGGCGCTCAAGGAGTCTGGTCAGGATTACCCGTTAACGTAGTTTATGTCCCTCATGAAGAAAATAAAGACTCACCCCTGGTTCCCAATAAACCAAGATTTCAGTACCTAGAGGGTTACGATTTAGGTGGCAAATATGTTGGTTCGGGAAGAGAAGTCGAAGATGATTCAACTTATTCGACATTATCGATTCATGACAATATGATAATAATATTTTCAAGATGCCCTCACCTCTGTTGCATACCTGGATGGCAATTAGTAACTAATAATTATACGGGAGACAATTGGGCATCAGGCGGAACCGATTCTGGTGGCGATAAATTATTTTGTATTTGCCATTCTAGCAGGTTTGATCCAACAGCGATTGAGAAAAATAGTATGGGAAGAGGAGTTCCATTTGATTTCATCGGAGTAAGAAGAACGGGTGGCCCTGCACCCAATGGAATGCCATTAATACCGTTTGTAGTAAATGGCGATATTATTGAGGCTTTACCAGATTTTAAAGACTGGTATGCATATTGTGGTTGAGGTAGA
>Ga0209091_10000399_pt1 | contig 42148 bp, 41 predicted proteins | sample ArcticOcean_MG_C_6_FD_187438 | JGI IMG/M metagenome (GOLD analysis project Ga0209091, IMG submission 187438) | Marine microbial communities from western Arctic Ocean - ArcticOcean_MG_CB8_128 (SPAdes) (version 2) | ecosystem: Environmental > Aquatic > Marine > Oceanic | place: Arctic Ocean...
CGAGGAAGGCCGTCCCGGTTTTATTGCATTCTGCCGAAGCGCCACGACCTTGGTTGTCGTCGTCAGAGTATCCCCGATATAAACGGGCCGATGGAAACGCAATCCCCGATAAAACAGGTTACCTAAAACGCGTTGTGTCGGAATCGTGCTCTGGCCGATCGCTATGTTGCACACCAGCGCAGGGTTAACCAACGCTCTCTCCTGACCGGTCACCTGCCGCGATAAAACAAAATCAAGGGGAAGCCGGGAGCGATCCCCAAAAACCATTTGGTGAATCGCTGCGTAGCCATCGGTCACCGTAACGGAAGGAACGGCACTCAGATCATCTCCTACAGAGAAATCCTCGAACCAGGGTACTTCTAAACTCAATGTGAAAATCCTCTTGCAGTAATCGGCCATATTTCATGGACCAGACCATCTCGATAAGGGAAATAAAAATCATGTAGGTTTACCGTGGGGTCACAGTGCGGAGTAAGCATTGGAAGTTTGTTCCCCAAGAGTATTTCAAGCGATGGATTATTCAACTGAACGATGCCGTGTTCATCTCCACCCCAATGAAAGGTGACGCCTTCGACGTCCCGAAACTCTGGTGCCATCTTGTCTGAAGCGAATGATTTAAAACCTCCATCTACTGTGATAAGCCGACTCTGCGGTTGGCTGATCGCAGTAACGAGGACGCATAGCGAAACACCAAAATCCAGGAACCGCGCTGAGTCAATCCCGCCGATATCCCGATACTCAATGTCCATGAATGCATATGAACCAGCCTGGAGTTCATTGATCAGCCCAAGGTCAAGTTCCATATTGTAAGTGCCGGTTCCTCCTCCGGACACAACAGGTACCACTATTCCAGCCTGGTCAAGCAATGCAAGGGTCTCAATGCCCTTATTCATTATGTGAGCATATTTTTGTTTACGCTTAGAGAACCCTTCAATATGCATGCAGTTGCCGGCGTACATTTGGAGGCCCGAAAAATTCAGCGATTTCGATTCGCCAATGTGGCGAACAAGTTGCAGGGCTTTTTCTCCTGTTTCGATTCCAGTGCGCCCCATTCCAGGGTCCAGGTCCACAAAGACGTCGACAACAAGACCCTCCAAACCGGCAATTTTTGCCAACAGGTTTGCTGAGTCGACGCTATCGACGACAATTTTCAAACCGGGATGGTTTCTTCGCGCTTCAACGAACCGATTCACTTTATCTAGCGTTGCTATGGGTGAAGTGACCAGGACATCCTCGATACCTGCCGCGCACATAACCTCCGCCTCGCTAATCTTTGCGGCACAGACCCCAATTGCGCCACCTTCAATCTGCTTGCGCGCGATGATCGGACACTTGTGCATTTTGGTGTGCGCCCTAAGTGCAATTTCCTGCTGTCCAAGGTACGACTGCATCTTGGTGAGATTAGCGTCGAACACATCCAGGTCGATAATCAGCGCTGGGGTTTGAAGTTCTTCCAACGGGATCGGATCATCAAGTACTATGGGTTCCACTGGGCGAGCTTCACGAACCTGTTGATAGAACCTTGATAACGTTGTCATTTACGTAGCTACTCCAATTTTTGAGAACACTAACCACAGTCCTGAGTAGCGCAATCGAAATCTTTTTCAACCTGCAGCGTGACGTGCTGAATCCTGAACTCATCGTCGAGCGCCTTACCTATATCCCCGTAACCTGACTCAGTATCCCACAAGGTATTCTCTGGCATCACTAGATGAGCCGTCAGGCAGCTTTCATTGGTACTAAGCGCCCATATATGAAGATCATGGACCTCGCTAACTCCGTCGATTTGCAGCAGGTAATTATGCACGGCCTCGCGATCGATATGTTGGGGAACCGCATCAAGAATCATGTTCACGCTGTCCATCAATAATCCCCAGGTTCCCCAGATGATAACCACGACAACGAGCAGACCCACTGCGCCATCCAGCCATAGCCATCCTGTGAAATACATGGCCGCCGCAGCGACTACAACCCCTACAGATATCAGCGCGTCATAGGCAAGATGGAGGTAAGCGCCTTTCATGTTCAGGTCGTCCTTACTTGATGCCCTGAATAACATGGCACAACCTGCGTTCACTGCAATGCCGATCCCTGCGACGATCATGATGACAATCTCCGAGACTTCCGTCGGATTTAGTATCTTGTCTATTGACTCAAACGCTATAAAAGCGGCGGCAAAGATAAGTACCAGGGCATTCGTTATTGCCGCAAGAATAGTCGTGCGCCGATAGCCATAACTGTAAAGGCTACTGGTGCTGCGTGTGGCAAGGTACGCAGCACCCCAGGCGAGCAACAGGCCCAGGACATCAGAAAGATTATGTCCGGCGTCCGCCAGCAGGCTCGCTGAATCGGTGATAAAGGCATAGAAGGCTTCTATTGCCGTAAATCCCAAATTTGCGACAACAGCAATCACGAAACTGGTACTGATATTTCGGAACCCAACGTTGTGTTCATGTCCATGATGATGATCATGGCTATGCGTATGACTAGACATCAGATACCTCAATAAGTGAGATGTAAACGTACGGTGTGAGCATACAAATAAGGCCCTGTCGTTGGTAAATACAGCCCTCCGCTGAAAACCCTATAGTGGGTAAAGTCGTGCGGCGACAGTTTCTGCTATGGCGATGGACGAAGTCAAACCCGGAGACTCTACGCCAAATAAATTCACCAACCCTGGAACCTGGTGGATATCTTCCGCCTGGATAACAAAATCACAAAACGGATCCCCTGGGCCCTGTAACTTTGGCCTGATACCGGCATAACCCGCAACCAGGCGGTCTTGGTCCAATGCAGGAAAGTATTTCCTGATTGCACGGATACCTTGATCCAGTCGGTCGTCGGACACAGCGTATTCCTCCGTTTCCACATACTCGACATCGGGTCCGAATTTAACCTGACCACCAAGATCAATGGTTGCATGCACACCGAGTCCGGCGCCGCTGCGTTCTGGTACAGGATAAATCAAATGTGAAAAAGGAGACCGGCCCTGATACGTGAAGTAATTCCCCTTACAAAGAAAAAGTGGCGGTACAAACTCTTGCGACAAACCTTCTATAGATGTTGCGAGTTGCTGTGCCCCTAATCCTGCCGCATTGACCAGCCGTTCACACCGGAACTCGTAGAGCTCCTTCTCAATGTCACACCTCACGGTGAACCCTGACGTTCCATATTTGACCGCGCTTACAAAGGTCCTTGTTGCGAGTGTGCCTCCGCAAGACTCAAGATCAGCAAGTAGCGAGGTCATCAAATCAGGCGCGCTAATAATCCCCGTTGACGGAGAGAACAGCGCCATACTTGCGTTTAACGCCGGTTCCATTTCTTGAAGTCGATGACGGGAAACTTCAACCAGGTCGTCAACGCCATTGTCCGAAGCTTGCCGCTTGATATCCTGCAACTGCTGCTCTTCAGCCTCAGAGGTGGCTACGATGAGTTTACCTATTCGATCATGGCCAATGCCTCTGGACACGCAGTACTCATAGAGCAATGACTTACCACGGACACAGAGCTCAGCTTTCAACGAACCTGCCGGGTAATAAATACCTGCGTGTATGACTTCGCTATTCCTGCTGCTAATGCCTTCGCCGAACCGAGGCCCCTGCTCCAGCACCAGAACGTCTTTTCCGGAAATCGCCAACTCCCGGGCGATCGCAAGGCCAATGACGCCCGCCCCCACTATGCAGACGTCTACCATCTCTGAGTTATTCACGAAAACTCACGGGGATCTACCATTACCTTTTTCATACGCGTGTAAGCTATCTTGATTAGCCTGGAAATAACCTGCCTTCACTACTGAATTCTACAGTGCCAACAACAGTTCCCTAATCAATGCAGGATCTCTGTAAAAGAACCAACAGGCAATGTGGATTTCGAAACAAGATTATCTCATGCGCCGGGCAGTCTTCCCAGACCGTCTGTTTGTTCGCCTCAAAAAGTACCTTGTGGGAACACAAAATGAAACTGTAGCTGACCAGCGTGATAGTCAACCTGGGTATAGGAGCGGGCATCAGGGGCCGGGATGCTACAAGTAACGCGCCTGCGGCATAACACACGATGAATTGATTCAGAGTGGGGTCGCTGCACTCGGAGCAACATCGTTACCTGATGCAGCTTTTGACCGTATTACCGCCCCCGATGCTCGTAGTTCATCCTGATTTTTAGCTTGTTTCTTTAGCTTGTTTCTATTGTCAGGTTTCTAACAAGCACCGCAACAAACCGGCCCCAAACAGAGAAACAGACCGTTCAGAACCCCAATCGAAATTGAGGTTCTGTACCAGCAGCCTGTTTCCGCGGTACAGCTCCCCTGGGAGACGGATCGCTCGCAAGCATCATCTTCAGGTGGTGACAGACTTCCTGGCCAGTTCTTAGCTTCTGGCGTGACCTGCGCATTTTTCTGGCAGCTTCCATCGCGAGGACCGAATGATACTTTGCATGAATAGCGTCTTTGGGTGCTGCAGCATCTACCGGCAGCTTCAACTCAACCAGGGTCAAGCGAGCACTGTCGTCGGCGCCCAGCAAACCTGCATCGTACTTCTCGGGTTTGCAGCCTTGTGTAGCCGTCTTTGCCGATGTGCTTTTTAACAAAACAATTTTTGTTTTTGTTTTCGTTTTTGCTTTCGATATTCGTGGTTTCATGCGCGTCACCTTTCTCAGCCTGTATGAGAGCTTGACCAAACTACTGGATAAACACACAGTACATTTTAACTGTGTTTATGTACAGTACTTTTTAGGTTTTAGCGAAAACTATGCGCTTAACAGCCGTGCTGGCCTGAACCTGGTCTCCTCCCACGTAATCGCCAGACAGAATTGCCTCTGCCAACGGATTCTCGACGTATTGCTGAATCGCGCGCTTTAATGGCCTAGCGCCATACACAGGGTCATAGCCCACCTCAACGAGAAACGCCAACGAGTCCTCATCAAACTGCAAACCGATCCGGGCTTCTTTGACCCTTCGCTGGAGAATTTCCAGCTGGATACGCGCAATATCCTTGATCTGCTCCTTCCCAAGGGGATGGAACACAACCGCATCATCCACCCGGTTAATAAATTCAGGCCGAAAAGCTGTCGTTACAATATTCATCACAGCAGATTTCATCTCGTCATACTCGCCACCGGACATTGTCTGGATCAGGTCTGACCCCAGGTTAGACGTCATCACCAGTACGGTGTTCCTAAAATCAACCGTTCTTCCATGGCCATCGGTCAATCTACCGTCGTCCAGTACCTGTAACAAAATGTTGAAGACATCGGGATGAGCCTTTTCGATTTCATCCAGCAGAATTACTGAGTACGGTTTGCGCCTGACACTTTCTGTCAGAAAGCCTCCTTCCTCGTAACCGACATATCCCGGGGGTGCACCGATCAGTCTCGCAACAGAATGCTTCTCCATAAACTCAGACATATCGATACGAACCAACGCATCTTCTGTATCAAACAGGAACCTTGCCAGTGTTTTACAGAGTTCGGTTTTACCGACACCGGTTGGACCCAGGAACAGGAATGATCCATTAGGTCTGCCGGGATCTGACAGGCCCGCACGAGAGCGACGGATAGCATTGGACACAGCAGTTACTGCTTCATCCTGACCAATCACCTGTTTGTGAAGTTCCTCCTCAAGGGCGAGCAGTTTGGCGCGCTCCCCTTCCATCATTTTCGAAACAGGTATACCCGTCCATTTTGAGACGACTTCCGCAATTTCCTCTTCGGTCACCCGATTTCGGAGCAAGGTCATAGGTGAACTGTCCGCAAAGTGGGCCATATCAAGCTGTTTCTCCAAGTCTGGGATGGCGCCATATTGAAGCTCAGACATTTTAGTCAGGTCTCCGGCGCGCCGCGCCGATTCAAAATCCAGTTTTGCCTGCTCGAGACCCTCCTTAATCTGCTGGGCCCCATGGAGCGCTGCTTTTTCTGCACTCCAGACGCTGTCGAGATCCTCATATTCTTTTTCCAGCTCCTCAATGTCCGAATCAAGCTTTTCAAGTCGCTGCCTGGACCCCTCGTCTTCCTCGTTCTTGAGCGCTTCACGTTCAATCTTGAACTGGATCAGTCTTCTTTCCAGACGATCCATCTCCTGTGGTTTGGAATCCATTTCCATGCGGATCAGACTTGCAGCCTCATCAACCAGATCAATCGCTTTGTCGGGAAGTTGCCGGTCGGTAATATATCGGTAGGAAAGCTGGGCCGCGGCGATGATTGCTGGGTCTGTAATATCTACGCCGTGATGAACCTCATACCGTTCTTTTAGACCTCTAAGAATGGCGATTGCATCATCAACATTTGGCTCATCAACCTGCACTTTCTGAAACCTTCGTTCCAGCGCTGCGTCTTTTTCGATGTACTCACGATAATCATCCAGCGTGGTAGCGCCAACACAGTGGAGCTCACCCCTAGCGAGTGCTGGCTTCAGCATATTCCCGGCATCTAGTGCGCCTTCTGCCTTACCGGCGCCAACCATTGTGTGCAGCTCATCCACAAACAAGATAACCTGACCTTCTGCCTTTGACAGTTCATTCAAAACAGCCTTCAAGCGCTCCTCAAATTCACCACGAAATTTTGCCCCGGCAACGAGCGTCCCCATATCAAGCGCCAAGATTCTCTTATTGCGCAATCCTTCAGGTACTTCGCCATTGATAATTCGCTGCGCCAGTCCTTCGACAATGGCGGTCTTACCGACACCCGGTTCGCCAATCAGGACCGGATTGTTCTTAGTTCGTCGCTGTAGTACCTGAATCGTTCGCCTGATCTCATCATCCCGCCCGATTACAGGGTCAAGTTTGCCCTGCTCCGCTAGCTTGGTCAGGTTGACCGTGTACTTATCAAGTGCTTGCCGGGTGTCCTCTGCATTCGGGTCATCAACGGTAGTACCACCACGCATCTGTTCAATCACACGACCCAGAGATTCTTTGTGAATCTGCAATTTGAAAAACAGGTCCCCAACCTCACTGCGGTCATCGGCGGCAGCCAAAAAAACCATTTCACTGGTAATAAGCTGATCACCACTGTGTTGGGCATTCTTGTCTGCCCGATTAAGTAACTTGCCCAAATCAGGTGACATCTGCAAATCACCGAGGTTTTCCTTGATCTGAGGAAGGCGATCTATCAGTAGATCGAGTTCACGTTCCATCGCGACCGTATCTACACCCATCTGCGTGAGAATCGGTTTCACACAACCACCCTGTTGACGAAGTAGCGTCTGCAAGAGGTGCATCGGTGCAAGACTGTTATGATCACGACCAACCGCCAGCGACTGGGCATCGGAGAGCGCTTCTTGAAGTTTGGCGGTGAATTTGTCGATTCTCACGTCTGGTTATCCTGTATTTTTTGAATACTATCCACTTAGTGGGGTCATTTAAGGTCGATTCAAGCGCGAATTTGCCTAAACTAGGTCTCTGCGAATGAGCTCTGACAGAATAGACACCATGACAACTAAACACGCTGATAAAAGTACCATTTTTGACAAGAAAACCAACACGGGGCTGACGCACCTGTTAAACGCCACACGGTTTTCCCTTGCGGGACTGAAAAGTGCACTCCGGCATGAATCCGCTTTTAGGCAGGAACTGATGGTTTTCGCTATCCTCCTGCCGTCCGGCGCATATCTAGCCAGCTCACTGGGCCAGGCAATCGGACTCCTGTGCGCCTGTTGTTTCGTGCTATCGGTCGAGTTACTCAACTCCGCCATTGAAGCAGCGATCGATCGAATCGGAACTGAGTACCACGAACTCTCCAAGCTTGCGAAAGACTATGGCTCTGCTGCCGTCATGATTTCGCTCGTCATGGTCGGTATTATCTGGGCCTACATTGTTTTTGAAGCACTGAGCATCAGCCAATGACAGGAAAAGTTTACATCACACCACAGGGCGCCAGGAACCTGCGAGACGAGGCCAACAACCTTTGGAGAGTCACTCGCCCCGAAGTGACAAGGCAGGTAAGCGCGGCAGCCGCGCTTGGCGACCGAAGCGAAAATGCCGACTACATTTACGGCAAGAAACGGCTTCGCGAAATCGATAAAAGAATCCGCTACCTGACCCAAAGGCTCGACAATCTGGAGATAGTGGATCGCGTACCTGACCATCAAGACACAGTCTATTTCGGCGCATGGGTCAGGCTGGAAAATGAGCACGGTGAAATCTCGGAACTCCGCATCGTAGGCGCAGACGAGCTTGATACAAAGCTCGGCTGGATCAGCCTTAATTCACCAATGGCGAAAAGCCTGATCGGCAAAAAAAAGGCCTCGACTGCCCTCGTAAAACTCCCGGCCGGTAACGCCGAACTTTTCATCGTAGACATCAGCTACGAACCTTTCGACAGCTAATAACGGTCAACAGAATGAATTTTGAACGAGAAAATATCCGCCGAATGGCAGGTTACGCCAGCGGTGAACAGCCGGAAAATGAGCTAACCATCAAGTTAAACACCAATGAAAACCCCTACCCACCTTCACCCCAGGTGAGTGAGGTATTGAGCGAGTTTAACCCTGAATCACTCAGGCGCTATCCACCGGCAACCGCACAAAGATTTCGGCAACTGGCCGCAGAACTGCACGGCCTGGATTTAAAAAACGTTATCGCTACCCACGGTGGCGATGAACTCCTGAGACTAGTCATCACGACGTTTGTAGACCCGGGTGAAAAAATCGGCATGACTGATCCCACCTATTCGCTCTATCCTGTTCTGGCGCAGATCCAGGATTGTCCCATCGTTGAAGTGCCCCTTCTGGACGACTGGACACTGCCTGGGGAGTTCGCGCGTAGCATGAACGACGCGAAGGTGAAGCTGACATTTTTGGTGAATCCGCATGCCCCTACCGGCGCCCTACTTCCGATCGACCAGATTTCCAACCTCGCATCCGAACTCAATTCGATTCTTCTGTTGGATGAAGCTTATGTCGACTTTGTAGACCACAATTATCAAACTTCCCAACTGGTTAAACAGCACGACAACCTGGTAATTCTACGTACGCTCAGCAAGGGATACTCGCTCGCGGGGCTACGATTTGGATACGGCCTCGCTGATCGCTCGCTAATTGAGCCCATGCTAAACAAAACAAGAGACAGCTATAACCTTGATTTAATCAGTCAGCTAGTCGCTGAGGCCGCGATCGCAGATCAGGACTATGTGCGTGGAAATTGGCAAAAAGTGATCATCGAGCGTAACCGTCTAAAGGCACAACTCCACGAACTGGGCATTCTATGTGCTGATAGCCAGGCTAACTTTTTGCTCGCCACCATCCCGGAGTCTATCAATTCCAGCGCTGCTGACCTTTACCAAAAACTAAAAGAAAAGCATATTCTGGTTCGATACTTCAACGCTGATCGATTGGATGACAAGCTTAGAATCAGCGTTGGAACCAGAGAGGAAAACAATCAACTGTTATCAACACTTAGGGAAATCCTCAACCAGAGCTGAATCCACTGATAGGTGTATCGCGGATCATCCTGCCCATCATCAGTAATTGGAAATTGGCAGCCTTTTAAAGCTGCGGAACAAGACCCTCCTGATGTCCCACACAGAGGAAAGTTACTCCCGCGTAATCAATCTCATCAACCCTTCCTGGGCAACTGAGGCGATCAACCGACCATCTTCGGTAAACATATTGCCACGATTAAAACCTCTGGCGCCGCCTGCTGCAGGGCTATCCATGGCAATCAGGACCCACTCGTCAAACCGGAAGTCCCTGTGAAACCACATTGAGTGATCCAGGCTAGCGGTCATCAAGCCCGTCATGAACGACATTCCGTGAGGCAAAGTCGCTGTACTTAACAACCCCATATCCGAGGCGTAAGCGAGCAGGCATTGATGTTGCGCCGGGTTATCACCGAGCTTTTTCTTGGACTTGAACCAGATATGCTGCACAGGCTCACTTTTTACCGGGTTGAGGTAGTCGATGTCCTCGACGCGCTTCATTTCCACCGGACGATCCCGTGTCATCATCGTGATCATTTCAGGCGTCATATTCTTTTTACGTTTCTCGAACATCTCCTCCTCAGTTGGAAGGTCATCCGGACGAGGAACATCCGGCATCTCGATCTGGTGAGACAGCCCCTCTTCAAAAACCTGGAAAGACGCTGACATGTTGAAAATTGCCTCTCCTTTCTGAATGGCTATAACTCGCCTGGTAGTAAAACTTTTACCATCCCGAATCCGATCAACTTCGTAGATGATCGGAATTGAAGGATCCCCCGGCCTAAGAAAATACCCATGGAGCGAGTGACAGGGTCGGCCTTCGATCGTGCGCAGCGCTGCTATAAGCGCCTGTCCGATCACCTGGCCACCAAAAACCCTGGATGATCCCAATGCCTCTGATATACCTCGAAACAAATTTGTCTCTATTTGTTCGAGATCAAGATGTTCCAGTACAGAATCAATAAGCATCATATGGTGGCTATCAGAAAATAAAGGCGTGGAGATTACAGAGTTAGAGCGCCAAGTGAAAGCGATGTCATCCGCCAGTCGCTTCGCTAAAGGCCGGTTCTATCTCCGCCAGATCCTTCTGCGTTTTCGTCGGGCCTCGCTGACCCGATAACCCTCTCGGGTAAACAGAATTTCGACAGCCCCACTTGATGCCGTATTTAATATCAAGGTAGACCTTTTTCGGTAGCGGTCCAAAACAAGAGGATCAGGATGATTGAAACGGTTCTGAAATCCACTGGAAACTACCGCGAGCTCAGGCATCAACCTGTTCAACAAAGCGGGAGTCGACGAAGAGTTACTTCCATGGTGGGGAACTGACATGACGTCAACGGTACCTAATCCCAAATCTAGTAACGCGTACTCTGCTCTCGCTTCAACATCTCCCGTTAAAAGAACCTGAAATCGGTGAGTTCTGATCGAGAGCAAGCAGGAGCCATCATTCGCGGAGGTTACCATGCCCGGGTGACTGGCAAGCACAGAGAATGTCCTGAATTTGACGTGATCCGATATCCATTCTTTGGCGCAATCGCCATATTGGATAACGCGGGCGACAGGCACCTTTTCCAAAATATCCAGCAGCCCGCCAGCGTGATCGTTGTCTTTATGACTAATGATCAGATGCTCAACGTCTCGTCCACCAGCGCGCCGTAATGAAGGGATTACCATCTGTCTTGCCGCGCTGAACGTCGTGCCAAAGGTTGGCCCGGTATCATATAATTGAAACCGGTGTGCCGATTCCAACAATACGCTTAGCCCCTGTCCGACATCCAGGAATGTCAGGCGGAGATCTCCTTCATTGAGCTCCCTGACAGGTATCAAAATGATCAGAAAGAGCAAGAGTCCAGGCCATCGCGGTATCAGACCACGAGGTGCTAGCAGAATGGCGATTCCCGCAAGAGAAACAAGGCAGCTGATCAGCGCGAATTGCCGTACTCCAGCCACCAGGTCTAACGCGGCAACTGTCTCCAGGAAACCCCATAGCATGGTCACCAGGAGACTGCACAGTCCCAACAGACTAGGCCCCAGCGGTGGGAAAACGGCTAACACGAGTAGTGACACCAGCAATAGGGGTACAAGCAACATGCCAACAGCAGGAATCGCAACCAGGTTGACGAACATCGACCCCAACGGCAGCTGAAAATTCGTAAACCCGAGTACCGGCAAAAGACACAGAAAGACGACCCACTGAGCGTGAAGAGAAGAAGATACCGCCCTGGCAAGGCCCTTCTTGTGATCTACTCGACCTGACAACGCCAGCACTAATGCGCATACAGCCCCAAAACTAAGCCAAAACCCGTTTCCCAACGTCGCCAAAGGATCTAACATCACCACACAGACACAAGCGACAGCGAGTTGGAAGGGAAGCACGACGTGCCGCGAAAAGTACCGGCACGCAAGAAATACTAACGTCATGACAAAGGCTCGCTGAACAGGCAACCCCCACCCAGCCAGCAGCGCATAGGCGGCGGTGAAAACCACGGTCAAGAAGATCACTCGAAATATACCGAGTCCCAGGAACCGAAACACCAGGAAACAGATCGAGGCAATCAGGCCAATATGAAGTCCAGAAACGATCAGCAGGTGAGTGGTGCCGGTACGATTGAGTATGTCCCAATGTCTTCGCTCTAACTGGCTGGTATCACCGAGAGACAAGGCGAGGAAAGTCCCGATACTACTTTTCTGCGCCACCGAACGCAGCCTCTCCCGGATTTTGTAACGGACTCTGTCGACCAACGCAGCATCATCATCAATTAACTCGGGTGCAGGAGATACCAATACATACCCGGTACCGTGGATCCGTTTCAGGAATAACCACCGCTCGTAATCGAAGATACCGAAGTTGAACGAGCCGGACGGCGCTTTAATGCGAACAGTTAACCTCCACCATTGGCCAGGTACCAGACCAAACTCGGGCGCACGCCAGCTAAGACGAAGTCGCCGTCCAGCCAGGTCCCCTTCCATCACCCTGAACTGAAACCTGTGAACTTTGTCAGTAAAGGATGGCAGGCCCGTCACCATCCCGATCACCACCATTTCAGCTTGCGTCCCCGTCGGGATACGAAGATCCATCTCCCGAGTAGCGGTTGCAGCTGTCAGCCAAAGACCCAGCGTAAACCCGCTCAGGACCCGTAATCGAGGTGAAGTGCAGCCAAATATCGTCGCTGGGACAAGCATGGAAAGCATGCCCAAATCGGGTAACTGCGGCAGGTGTAAAATAACTACCCCACCAAAGGTCATTGACAGCGCTAACCCAACCATGGAGCGGAAGATTAGCTACTCACATCGCGTCCCTGAGTAGTATAAATCCCAAAATAAGCAAGTCATTAACCTGACTAGATGTACTCATTCGCCTTCATGGCTGGCCCAAAACCTGCATAATGGGCCCATCGTTACTTTTGATACATTATGAATCTGAAGAAGTATTTACCGACCAGCAAACAGATTGCGGAAATACGCGCTCTGAGTTCTTTGCGGCACCTGCTTCTAGAACCTAACCTCTGGCACATGAACCGCTACTCGCTCTCGTTCGGTTTCCTGATCGGGGGTATCTGTTGTTTTCTGCCCATTTTTTTCCAGTCAGTACCCTGTGTGCTTCTCTGTGTCTGGATACGGTGCAACGTTCCCGTGGCTGTTCTGGTCGTATGGATCAGCAACCCAATCACGTTCGGTCCCATGATGTATTTCGCCTATCGAGTGGGTTTATGGATTCTTGGTACTGAACAGGAAATAGAGTTGCTCAACCCAAGTTTAGAATGGTTTGTAGACCAGCTCAGTGTCGTCTGGCAGCCGCTCATCGTTGGGTCACTGGCCTGTGGGGTTGCCTTAGGCATGGCTGGTTTTATAGTGATTCAACTTTACTATCGCTGGCGAATAGCCAGATACAAACTGAGAAAACTTGATGCCCGCAGACGCAGCGAATCGGACGTCGTCGAACCTTAAAAACTACTCGTATTGCAGAACCTGTGCCGGGTGTAGTTTAGTCGCCCGGTAGGATGGATACAGCGTCGCAACAAAACTGATAGTAAATGTCACAATCGCAATAACGACGATGTCCGAGAGCCTGACATCGCTAGGTATCTCACTAAAATATGTTCCTTCGACAATACTGAACCCAATTACCGAGTCGACGAATAACATGATCGATGGGATATTGAATGCAAGCGGCACGCCCAGCAACAAGCCGGTGCATACGCCCGCCCCGCCGATGCCAACGCCCTGAACAAGAAATATTCTGAAAACACCCCACTCAGACAAACCCATCGTTCGGAGCACAGCAATATCGCGTCTCTTTGTGGCAACCATCATTGTCACGCCGGAAACAATACTGAATGAAGCAATCGCGACTACAAAGGACAACAATACGAACATCATGATTTTCTCCATACGAACGGTCCGAAAAAAATCACCAAACTGGTCGGTCCAACTCGTCACCGGATAACCTGAGTCCTCAAGCTGTTGCTCCACCAAGGGCGCCATGAAAATATCATCCAGCGTTATACGCATAACCTGATTTTCGCCCGCTATCTTCTGCAGGTCAGGCAAGTGCATTAAACCCAGACGATGATCGAGCTCTGAACCCATGGAGAGCGTACCTACCAGTCGTGCACGATACAGGCGGGGTTTTACGGTGCCGCCGCTCGAACTAATGACCGGCACCACCAGGCTAATACTCTCGCCAATACCCAGCCCATATCGCCGTGCTATTGACTGCCCCAACATCAGTTCAAGATCCGGCCCCCGAAGATCTTTTAGCTCACCACTAACCATCGACTGACCTAAAATGGACGCCTCTTTTTCAGTCTCTGGATTGATACCGTACACGGTGACCAGATGACTCCCGGCACTCGTGAGTATTAACAGTTGAGATTCCTGAAAAGGAGTAATAGCCTTGACGGAGAAACCAACCAGTTCAGCTTCCAACTCACCGATTGCGACATTCGATACCTTTACGTGTGGCACTGCACCTAAGATGCGTTGCTTGAGTTCACGGTCAAAACCGTTCATCACAGAAACAACAACAACAAGCGCTATCACGCCAAGCACCAACCCGATAAAGGACACCATAGTGACCAGCGATATAAACCCATTGGTTGAACGGGCCCGGTAATACCGCAGGCCTATCATGGTCGTCACACTCACCCTGCAGACTCCGTCAGGTAGCCGCTATGAAGCTCACTAACTCGTTGCATGCGACCGGCAAATTGCAAATTATGGGTCACTACTACAAAAGCCACATTCAACTGGGAAGATAGCGACATCATCAGGTCATGGATCTGGTCCGCGCTTTTCTCATCCAGGTTTCCGGTCGGCTCATCAGCCAGCACAATACCCGGTGACCCTACCAGCGCACGGGCGATGGCAACCCTTTGTCTCTCGCCGCCGGATAAGGCTGATGGGTAATGCGAAATTCTGTGCGTCAGGCCAACTTCTCCCAGCATTTCTGCCGCTGCCATTTCAGCCTTAGCCCTCCCAAGGCCGCCAATCATCAGCGGTAGTGCGACATTTTCTTGGGCGCTGAATTCAGGTAGCAGGTGATGAAACTGATAAACAAAACCCAGATGTTTGTTTCGTAGTTCGCCCAATTTGCTTTGCGACAGATCCCCGAGATCACTACCCATGATAGATACTGAGCCATGATCTGGCTGATCAAGACCGGCAAGCAGATGAAGGAATGTAGTCTTGCCACTACCCGATACTCCAACGACTGCCAGGGTGTCCCCTTCGCGCACCGTTAGATTAAGGTCTTGCAGCACCTTGACTTCCTGATCTCCCTGCCAGTAACTCTTGACGAGATTTTCAGCGACCAATACTTTCGACTTCATAGGTCAGACTTCATACTGTAGTGCCTCAACAGGGTTTGCGACAGCGGCCCGGCTCGCCGGATATATCGTCGCGAGAAATGAAATAACAAGACTGACCGCTGAGATGATGGCTAAATCCTCGATCAGAATCTCAGTTGGCAGGTAACGAATGAAATATTCCTGCATCAACGTTAACTGAAACCATTGAGTCAAGACCGCATAGATGTTGCCCAGGGACAAAGTCAGCGCCAAACCCAGCAGCAATCCAATCAACAGACCCACCACACCCACCATCAGCCCATGTAGAATAAATATCCACCTCAGGTCTCCCGGGGACGCGCCCATCGTTCGAAGAATCGCGATCTCTGATCTGTTGTCATCGACGGTCATCACCAGATTCGAGACAACGTTGAACACTGCAACGGCAACCAGCACGAGCAACAGTAAGAACAAAGTCGCTTTCTGCGTGCCAATGGCGTTATAAAGGCTCCCGTTCTGGCGCATCCAACTGATTCCGTAAAGAGACGGGTCGGCGAGGGAAATCCCGTGAAGCACTCTATGTATATCAAACAGGTCAGGAATTCGAACGACCAGCCCATCAATATCAGATTGCCTTTTAAGTTTTTGCGCATCAGAGATGCTGAGATATATATGCGTCTTATCGATGTCAGCACCAACTTCGAATGTGCCTAGTACTGTCAATCGCCGCGTTGTTACAACAGGACCCGTAAGCGAGAAACCAACATCAGGGAGCACCAGCGAAATGTGGTCACCTCGAGAGACCCCAACCTGTCGTGCTAGCTCCGCACCGAGAATCGTCCCATATCGCGTGCTTGCCAGCTGTGCGAGCAAGCCATCCTCCACGAATTCTGGCAGGATAGAAACGGTCGATTCAAATTCCGGATCGATACCACGAAATGCAATTCCTGTTAGCTCACCATTAACAACAAGCAGGCCCTGTCCCTCGACCACCGGTGCTACACCCAGCACTCCGGGCTGCCGCAGTAGCTCAGACCGGGTAACACGCCAGTCTTCGAACCCCGTTCTAGAATAGACAGTTCCGTGCGGCAGCACCGCAAGAACACGCTCTCTTAACTCCCGCTCAAACCCATTGACGACGGATAGCACGGTCACGAGGATGGCTACTGCCATGGCAAGCCCGCCTACCGATAACAGCCCGACGAAGGACATCAGTCGATTTGATGAGTTGGCGCCGAATAAACGCAGCGCCACTGTGCACCGCCAATTGTCTAACATAATATAATCGTCAAAATGAACCTGGTTATTGAAGCATGATAGCTCGGTGATGCCCACTTGTAGAGAAAGGAAGTTAGGTTACAACGCGCGCATGCCTGATATCGAACGAATAAATTACTGGCGGGTTATAGATGAGGCTTGGGTAACAGGCCCCATCGTTTGGCGAAGCGAAAGCCAAGCAGACGAAATTAAAAACGATGACACAAAATTTCGCTCGAAACCTGTTTGGACATCAGCGTTTCTAATACGCGATGAAATTGGAAATCAGGAAGCGTCGAAATATTTTCCGTTAGCCGGTGTCGTCGACTCCTGTTCACACTTCGCAGGGTTGCCACCGCATATCTCACACGCACCATCCACACCAAGATTGTTCAAGCCACCACAAGAACCTGAAATCGGGGCACGCCCTCTCATGACGCCAACAGCCATCATGGCGACGATAGCCATCAGGATGACGAAGGATAAAAGAAATTCAGTCATGTATTTACCTATTCAGGGCCTGTTAGGGCTTTTACTTAATAAGAGCTTCAGCGTTACTTAAGTAGAGCTTCAGCGTTACTTAAGAAGAGCTTCAGCGTTACTTAAGAAGAGCTTCATTTTTTACCGTTTATACCAGCAAGATAACGATTAAGTTCAGTAGACTTCACTTCCCTGTAAGCCCCCTCATCACGAATTATAGCCAAAACGAGAAGTTTATTCGCCTCTGCCAGTTCCATTGTTGCAGCCTCCCCCATGACACTAAATGCGGTCGCCAAACCATCCGCGTAGCCTGCACTTGGATGAAGCACGGTGACCGATGCTAAATTGTGCCTCACCGGCCATCCCGTTTTAGGGTTTAGGGTGTGTGAATACACTTGGCCTTCATGTTCGAAAAAATTGCGATAGTCCCCGGATGTTGCCATGCCCATGTTTAGGATCGGCACACTCCGCTGGAGGCGTCTGACCTGAATATCCGGCGCTTCTATTCCGATCACCCATGGAACATGACGATCGTTCCTGCCACTTGCTCTGACCTCGCCGCCAATTTCCACGAGATAACGGTGTTCTCCCATCGCGTCAAGATAGTCGCTAACAACGTCTACGGCATAACCCTTCGCGATAGCAGACAGGTCTATCACCAGATCTCTGGGCTTGGTTATTGTCAGCTCCTGAAGCGCGAGCCTTGTAAATCCGGCACGAGCCATCGCTTGGCTAATTTCTTCATCAGCCGGTACGCCATTTCTGGGGCCGGAAGGCCCGAAGCCCCAAAGATTAACCAGCGGCCCGACGGTTGGATCGAAAGCTCCGCCGGACAAGTGATGTATCTCACTGCTAAGCGACAACACTTTCATCAATTGCCTCGAGACTTGAATGTCGCCCTTACCGCGGTTCAGGAGGGACAACTCAGAGTCAGGAATGTAGGTTGAAAACACCTGGTTAAGCTGTACCAGTTGCTCATCGATATCAATTTTGAGGGTGCCTGAATCAATTTCATCAGACACAAGCTTGATGTGGTACGTCGTACCCATTGTCGTGCCGCTTATCTCAACCGTACTGTCCCTGCGGTCTTCACAACCTGAAATCAGGCTTATTGAGATTGCAATCAAAGTGAGGTTTCGAAACCAAACTATTGAGGTCAAAGGGATTTTCATGTTTTACTCCGCGGCTCGTTGTCATAGGCCTAACGCTGTTGGAAACCACCAATCCAGCAACAAAACCAAGCATCTTCGTGGATTCCATTCAATCCCTGGAAGAAGCCATGCATTCGCTCACGCCTATCAGTAAGGTCATGGGTATCAGCGTAGTCAGTTATGATCGCGAATCACTGACCGTTTCTGCGCCGCTTGCGCCTAACATCAACCCTCATCAATCAGCGTTCGGAGGAAGTCTCTTCTCGATCGCGGCACTCGCAGGATGGGGCCTAATGCAAATGAAGCTTAGCGAGTTGCTACTTGATTGCAATACAGTGGTTATGAGCGGAGAAGTCTCGTACGAAAGGCCAGTTTTAGAGCAACTACTGTGTGTTTGCAGGCTACCGAATGATTCAGCGAAAGTTTTCGAGACACTTGTCCGAGAAGGTGCTGCCTCAACAACGCTAACTTCAGTCTTTAAAAGTAATAATAAAAATGCCATGCGCCTCGCCGCAAAATACCATGTAAAAAAGAAACCAGGACCTGACAAGTGAACACGCCGGCCAGAATATCCCTCGCTCGATTGCCAACGCCACTGGAACCACTTACTCGACTATCAGCCGCCTATGGCACAAGAATCTGGATTAAGCGTGATGACCTGACTGATACCGTCGCCAGTGGGAACAAGATTCGAAAGCTCGAGTACTCGATTGGCCAAGCGCTAGCCGAAGAAGCCGATGTCCTGGTCACCTGGGGTGGTGTCCAATCCAACCATTGCCGGGCAACTGCGGCGCTTGCTGCCAGGCTCGGACTTAAGTCTCATCTGGTATTGCGAGGCAGTGAACCCAACGAAAGAGACGGTAATCTGCTCATTGGTAGCCTGGTAGGAGCAGAGATAACCTTTGCCCCCCCAGAGCGCTACCAGGCAATGGATGATACCTATATGGACTTGCAGGCTGAATATGCTAGCCAAGGGCTGAAAACCTATCGCATTCCGGTTGGCGCTTCAGATGAAGTCGGTCTTTGGGGCTACATCAACTGTGCGAATGAACTGAAACGAGATTTCGAGTCTGCAGGTATTTCTCCCGATGCGATCGTGTCAGCGACTGGTTCGGGCGGGACGCTTGCTGGATTGATTATCGGAAATGCCTTGCACGAACTGAATACACGGGTAGTCGCGTTCAATGTTTGCGACGACGAGGCCTATTTCAAACATAAAATTTCCAAAGATTTCGTTTTATGGAGGGAACGGTACGGTAGTGAATTAGATATTGACCAGCTGCCAATCAACGTAATCGATGGATATGTTGGACCTGGTTATGGTCGAGCGACCCCGGAAGTGTTCGAAACCATCAGAGAAGTTGCAAGGTTGGAAGGAATTGTTCTGGATCCGGTTTATACTGGTAAAGCGTTTAACGCCCTGCTGCAGGAAATAAGGTCAGGTAAATTCGAAGGATTATCAGATATCGTGTTTATCCATACCGGCGGCATGCTAGGGTTATTTCCACAAAAACAAAAGCTATTTGAATCAGGTTAACTATGCGGTACGTAACGATTTTTTTTCTGGTAACTTTGGTTACCTCCTGTTCCTGGTCATGGCCATGGGGCGCAAGTAAAACAGGGAACTGCCTGGATGATGGTAACTGCGAAGGCGCCAATCCGTTCGAAGAAAAACTAAAGGGGGGTACCTGGCATTGTTATGGTGTCAGTAAAAAAGAGCCTTGGGATTGCAGTCAGGAGCAAGACGACACCAAAATCGCGGCAGTCGAAGACAGCCCTGAGCGGATAGACAGCCCTGAGCGTGTAGACAGCCCTGAGCGCATAAACAGCCCTGAGCGGTTAGATAGTCCTGAGCTTGCAAACAGCCCTGAGCAAGCGTTCGAAAACGAAGAAAACGCAGTGCCAGATCACAGAGCAGAAATGGATTTGGCTGATAACATATCAAACTCAGCCGAAGTATCAGGTATGGAAGCACCAACGTCCCAGACAGGGCCGACAGATTTATTATCCGGGTACAGCAATACCAGCTTCGCGATACAGTTAACCGCCCTGCAAACACTCGAAGAAGTGACACAATACACAGAAAAATTCAATCTCAACCCGCCCATGTATGTGAAGATTCGCAGTCAGGGCTCAGACTGGTACGTCGTGCTGTTGGGAATATATGAAACCAGGCCTGAAGCCGATGCAGCTTCAGAAAAATGGGCTTCGAGCCACGACCCATACTCAAGACCCTGGGTCCGCCCGCTGCATCCTTTGAAAAAAGCCGCGAACCTTGTGGCCCCCTAAACATGAACCAGCCCAACCAACTGAAGCTAATTCCTTCGGTCGACAAGCTTCTCTCGTCCGCCGCGTTTCGGAATACGATTGGAGTTTATGGGCATACCCGGACAAGCCAATCTATTCGTGAATACCTGTCTTCTCTTCGGTCTCAGGTTCGGCAAAATGATGGTCACCCAATTCCTGCGATGGAGGATATCGCGGTCATCATTACAACCTCGCTGGATGCAATTGATACCAGTTCACTGCGGCCGGTTCTTAATCTCACCGGAACAGTTCTGCATACTAATCTTGGCAGGGCTGCGCTGCCGGCCAGTGCACTGGACGCTGTTATACGCACGGCATCAGGAAACACCAACCTTGAGTTTGATCTATCGGAAGGGAAACGAGGCGACAGGGATGATCACGTCGAAAAGTTGCTCTGTGAATTGACCGGTGCCGAGGCCGTCACAGTTGTTAATAACAATGCCGCTGCAGTACTCATTTGCCTGAATACTTTTGCCTTTGGTAAAGAAGTCTGTATCTCACGTGGTGAGCTAGTGGAAATTGGCGGGTCTTTTCGTATCCCAGAGGTCATGGAAAAGTCAGGCTGCTCTCTCAGGGAGTTGGGCGCAACTAATAGAACACACTTGAAGGATTATGCGAACGCAGTTAATGAGCACACTGGTTTACTGATGAAAGTACATACCAGCAACTACGAAATCAGGGGCTTTACCCAGGAAGTAAGCTACGAGGCAGTAGCGCGTCTCGCGAAAGAAAGTGATGTACCCTTTCTTGCTGATCTTGGCAGCGGTACGCTGGTCAATCTCGAACACTATGGGCTCGAACACGAACCGACCGTGCAGGAAGTGCTGAAAGCCGGAACGGATGTTGTGACTTTTAGCGGCGACAAGTTGCTGGGCGGCCCGCAGAGCGGCATCATTGCCGGGCGCAAGGATCTCATCGAACAGGTCAAAAACAACCCCTTAAAGCGAGCGCTTCGGGTAGACAAAATGACCATAGCTGCGCTATCGGAAGTGTTGAAACTTTATAAACACCCCGAATCCCTGACTAGAGAGCTTCCGACGATTAGGCATCTTGCGCGACGATCTGAGGAAATCAGAAGTATCGCCGAAACAGTACTACCTGCCTTTACGAAATCAGCAGGCGATAAAGCAACAGTTTCCATTATTCCGAGTGCTAGCCAGATCGGCAGCGGCGCCCTTCCCTTGAATCAGTTACCGAGTTTTTCGATCCAGATCAAACCAATTTCAGAACGTGACTCTGCACTTCAACAATTAGCCAGGGCTTTTAGAGATATGCCTGTGCCGGTAGTCGGCAGGCTACACGGTGGTGCACTGCTGTTTGATGTCCGCACCCTGGATGAATGCGCTCTGCTCATAGACCAGCTCGAGCACTTTGCCTGGCCATGATTATCGCAACCTCCGGTCACGTAGATCATGGCAAGACCTCACTAGTGAATGCGTTAACTGGCATCGACACAGATCGCCTTAAAGAAGAGAAGCAGCGCGGGCTGACGATCGACCTTGGGTTTGCATACAGCGTAGCTGAATCTGGCGAACGCCTGGGTTTCGTCGACGTACCCGGACACACCAAATTTATCAGCAACATGCTGGCTGGAGTCTCGGCAATTGATTGCGCTCTCTTAGTGGTCGCCGCTGATGATGGTGTCATGCCGCAAACGCTAGAGCATCTCGAAATACTCAATCTACTTGGAATCGATTACGGCTTGATTGCGCTCACCAAAATCGATCGCTGCGATGAGGAGCAGATCAGTCGAACCCTGGAACAAATCACCCAGGTTGTGAGCCGAACTTTTCTCAAAGACGCCGAGATTTACCCTGTCTCCTCGATCACAAATGAAGGCATGGAAACGCTGCAGGTTGCACTTGAGCTCACCGCCGATGACATTGAACACCGAAGGCAAAACGGGCAATTCAGGCTCGCGATAGATCGTAGGTTCAGCATCAAGGGATCTGGCGTGGTTGTTACCGGTAGTGTCTTTTCGGGAAGCATTTCCGTTGGTGACGAACTGTTCCTGATGCCACAGGCGATTCCAGTGCGTATTCGGGGTTTGCACACACAGAACCAGGAGGCCGAATCAGCAATTGCGGGTGATCGTTGCGCTGTAAATATTTCCGGTCAGGGCCTCGAACTGGAACTTATTCACCGCGGTAACTGGTTAACGACAAACCCGGCAGTTGCCACTGCGCGGGTGGATATAGAACTCGCGATTTCACACTCGGAAACCAGGCCTTTCTCTCACTGGACGCCTGTTCACATACATAGTGCCGCCAACCATGTCACCGGTAGAGTCGCATTACTTGAAACCACAGACACAACCAAAATAGCCCCAGGCCAAAAGGGCTTGGCTCAACTCGTGTTCGACCCGCCCATCAATCTTTGTTTCGGTGATCGAGTCATCATTAGGGACCAGGCCGCGACAAGGACGATCGGTGGAGGCAAGGTCATTAATACAACATCGCCGAAACGCGGCAGGGCAAAACCGGAACGCATTGAACAATTACGACAGCTGAATCCGGGTAGCATTAAAGAAAGCCTAACGGCTCTCATCCAGGGTGGGATACACGGGATCGAACTGAAAACGATTCGCGAAATGTTTAATCTCACGGACCCGGAATTAGTGAGCTATTTGGATACATCCGGGTTCGACATCGTTTCAAATCAGCTGGTGATTCCAAAAGACAGACTTGAAGCAGTCAAAGATGGACTCATAGCGAAACTGGAAGATTGGCACAAAGCCAATCCCGGTAAATCCGGGTTACCACGAAACAAGATAAGGCAGATGGTGAAAGCTTGGCACCAGGGGTTATTTGATCGAATCGTTGATGGATTAATTACCAGCGAGGAGCTTCTACAGGATGGCAACCTGGTTCAGAGACCAGGCTATGGCGTACAACTCAACAAGCAAGAGATGTCCACCTGGCAGGCAGCACTTCCACACCTGCAACAGGAGCTGTTGAAACCACCGGTGCTGCACGAACTTGCCGGCACAATGTCAGTTGAACCGAAACAACTCGAAAAAATTCTTAACCAGGTGGTCAAGACAGGCTTATTAGTACGACCTGTAAAAAACAGGTTTTTCCTGCCAGAAGCGATGCCGGAACTAATGGCCGCTATGACCAAGGCAGCTGATGACAAACAACAGTTTACGGTGAAACAGTATAGAGACCAGACGGGTATCGGCAGGAACCTGAGTATTGAAATACTGGAATATTTCGACCGGCAAGGTGTCACAAGACGAATTGGCGACGTACGGCAAATCATGCGCCCCGAAAATTCTTAAGGATAATACTGAGCGTTACTGACTTTAATAACAAAGTGGCGGCCATTACCGGCGCTGGATCAGGTATGGGCCTATCGCTTGCAGTGCTGTTAGCCAGGGCTGGATGTCACGTCGCAATTTCAGATCTAAATGCAGACGGTCTGGAAAAAACCTGCGCGATGCTGGACCCAACCGTCAACGTGCCTGTGCACCTCGTCGACGTTGCCAATCGCGAACAGATGCAGGCTTTCGCCACTTCAGCTAACACAGAGCACAGCAAGATCAACATGATCTTTAACAATGTCGGTGTGTCGGTGACAGGCCTTGCTGAACAGATGTCGTATGAAGACATCGAATCGCTGATGAACATCACGGATTGATTTCGTCAAGCTGACGGTTTTCCGATCGTTGCACCGATTGTCGTTCCCAGAAGTTGGAACACAAGCATCACACTGGCAATGACACAGACTCTACTGAGCCAATCCACTATGCCAAAATAATAGGTACCCCATAGACCGATTGTCAGACCGATTGCCAGACCAAGTACTGCACCCATGATAGGTTTTGACATGCTGTTCCACAAAATCCTGTGTCCGGTGAGCTTAATTCATCTGACCGCGGCAAACAATTTCCTGTTGTCGATTGACCGAGAGACAGTCTACACTCGTTCTACATAGTCATCGGTTACTACAATGCGTTTTCAATTCCTGATTTGGCTCTTACTCGCACTCCCCGGTTTTGTCTTTGCCGCACCAGAGGTCGGTGACCCTGCCCCAGACTTCAGCCTGCAGGGCTCTGATGGAAACACCTATTCGCTACAAGAGTTGGTGGGTAGCGGCGGAATTGTCATCGCCTTCTTTCCCAAGGCGTTCACGGGAGGCTGAACCAGGGAATGCCAATCGCTGCGTGACAGTGATGAAATCCTGAAGCAATACAAAGTCGCATACTTCATGGCGAGCACAGATACGCTCGATGACGTAACTGCTTTCGCAAAACTTCATGAGGCTAACTTTCCTATCCTGTCCGATGCGAGTAAATCAGTCTCCAGATCTTTCGGTGTACTGAGCGCTATTGGCTATGCCAAAAGATGGACCTTCTACATCGATAGCGACGGTATCATCAGGGATATTGACCGCAATGTGAAAACAGCAACCGCTGGTCCGGACCTGGCTAAAAACCTCGAGCGACTCGGATTCGAATAAACATGTCTATAACAGAGGGAATGACATATTTGCCCTAGGGAAACTCTGATTAAGAGAATATTTTTGTCAGGGCAAGGAAGAGGTGCACGGAGGAAATTTGTTAACATGTTGTAAGTTAACAAATTTCTGAGTAAGCGTCTGACGCCGTACTGGCGAAAATAGACCTTAATCAGAAGTTCCCTAAGCAAACTACCGTTTACAAACCTTAAAGCCCACCCGAACAGGTGAGCACCTCACCAGTGACGAAGTTGGACTCAGGAATACAGAACAAATATACCGCCCCTGCAGCATCTTCCGGCTTTCCGGTTCTACCAAGCGGAGATGTGGTGGTAAGCCCTTGTATTTGCCTTTCGCTCAAGCCCACCTTAAATTCACGCCCGCCAACGTCAATGGTCGGCGGCGCATCAGAATATGGCTGTGTCAATCGGGTGTCGATTGGACCAAATGCCACACAGTTAACCGTGACATTGTAGCGGCCCCATTCTTTAGCGAGCGTTTTGGTTAGCCCTAGTACACCGGCCTTAGCAGCGCTGTATGCGATCTGTGTAGCACTTCCGGTCGTGCCGGAGACAGAAGAAATATTCACGACCTTCCGGCACCTGGCCTGGCCACTCGCTTCAATTTCTTTATTGGCTTGCGGTCTCAACCAACTTGAAAATTCCCTGAGTATCCTGAATGGAGCAGACAGGTGGACGTCTAACATCGCTTGGAATTGTTCATCAGAATGGTTATGCATCGCGCCATTCCAGATGTAGCCCGCATTATTAACGATAATGTCAATGCCGCCATATGCGTCAAGAGCGCCCTGTATCAAAAGGCTCGGAAAGTCAGAGTCTGTCACGCTGCCCGCAACCACCGTTGCTTCCTGTCCGGATTGTTGTATGAGCGAAACAGTTTCTGCGGCGACATCCGGGTCCAGGTCATTGACCACAACACACGCGCCGTCTTTAGCGAGCATCATGGCAGTAGCCCGTCCTACACCCCGGCCTGCGCCGGTCACAATAGCGATCTGTCCTTTAAGTTTACTCACGAATCAACTCTCCCCCGCTTCTGTTTTTATTATACATTTCGATACGCTATAAATAGCAGGCACCTATTTGCTGCGAGATACAATATATTCAGCAATCCAGTTTAGTCCTTCAGCTCGTTCTCCAAAACACGCTAATTGCTGCTGGGCAGCGGCAAGTTCCTGGTGCATTCTGTTTCGTGCCGTCTCCACACCCAACAAACTGACAAAGGTTGACTTGTTGCTGGCCGCATCTGATCCCTGGGGTTTCCCAATCTGTTCGGTTGTGCCTTCGACATCCAGCAGGTCATCGCGAATCTGGAATGCCAGACCAATATGATGGCCGAAACCCTCTAGCCGGTCAGCTTCGTTAGTCCCGGTTCCCATCGTGCTTGTGACGACCTCAGTACAAATCATCGAAAGGCCCGCTTCGATCAGCGCCCCACTCTTCTGTCTATGCATTTGTTCAAGCTCATCTAAAGCCAGAACGCAGGTTTCACCTTCAAGGTCTTTAGATTGCCCTGCGATCATCCCGTTCGCCCCCCCCGCTCTTGATAGCAGGCGCACCCACTCAACAATCAACGATGGCTCGACGCCGGATTCCGCTAGCAATTCAAATGCAAAGGTTAGTAGCGCATCTCCTACAAGAATGCCCATCGCTTCATCGAATTGTTTGTGGACCGTTGGTTCACCTCGCCTGAGATCATCATCATCCATCGCTGGCAAATCATCGTGCACAAGAGAATAGATATGCACCAGTTCGATAGCGGCGGCAGGATGATCTGCGATCGTTAGCGGAACACCCAGCAACTCCGCTGTCGCATAAACAATCAGAGGACGAATCCTCTTCCCATCAGTCGCGATCGCATAATTAACAGCGTCACCTAACCGTCCCTGCAATTTTTTTGCGGAAACAAAATCTACCATGACCTGTTCGACTCGCGTTTTATATTCCGCGGCACGATCACCAAATTGCGTCTGACTGTTCTGTGGCCTCATATGTTTATGCTACCGTTTGCGCGCACCAGTTAACAGCAGCTCACGCAGCAGCATGATGAGAGTAGGCCGCAGATGGTGTATCCTTCGCAGCGTCTTAAATGGGGTCGTACCGACTTTCAACTATCTCATGAGCAATTCAACCGCTACCGCCTCCGCTGCCGCAAATATCGCCCTCGTAAAATACTGGGGGAAAGCAAGTATTGGCGACAACCAGCCAGCGACAGGCTCGATGTCACTAGGTCTCGAAGACCTGAGAACAACCACCACGCTTGAATACGCCAAGGGAAACCGGGATACGTTTGATACTGAACTCGATGATAAGGCGCGCAAAAGAGCTCTCGGCTTTCTTGATAGAGTCCGACGGAACCATCAAATCACCCAGCGGTTGCACATAACGACCGCCAATAACTTCCCGACCGGCACTGGACTCGCCTCAAGTGCTTCAGGTTTCGCCGCGCTAAGTCTTGCGTTCAACGCACTCTTCAACCTGAAACTGGCCGGAAACGACCTCTCTCGTATGGCAAGGTTAGGCTCCGGTTCTGCCGCAAGGTCTGTCTACGGCGGGATTGTCGAGTTAATTCCATCAGATGATGCTTATGCCATTCCTATTGCAACCGCAGAGGAATGGCCGCTTGATGTAATAGTCGCGGTGACTGAAGAACGCCCGAAGGCAATTGGCTCAACCGACGCGATGATTCAGACGGCGAACACATCTCCTTTCTATCGAAGCTGGTTATCTTCTCACTCTGATGACATGACCTCAGTAAAGCAAGCCATCACAGAAAAAGACTTCGGGAAGTTAGCAGACACCAGTGAACACAATTGCCTGAAAATGCACGCGACGATGATAACCAGCGAGCCCCCTATAATTTACTGGCAAGCCGCCACCGTCGAGATCATGCACCAGGTTCGTGCACTCCGATCATCAGGTACACCTGCTTTCTTCACCATCGACGCAGGCGCTCAGGTCAAAATCGTGTGCTTACCCTCAGCTACTGAAACCATCAGGCAGCAGCTGAAAACCATCACTGGGCTAAAGCGAGTGATTGTCACGCGACTGGGAGGTTCACCCTCGGTTACAACATCATGAATGCATCAGCGCCAGGGAAACTCTTCCTGGTGGGTGAATATGCCGTACTTGAAGGTGGCCCCGCTCTTCTTGTACCAGTAAAGCAAAGAGCAAAAGTCACGATTGAGACCTCGAATAAAAGTCAGGTTATCAGTCACACGACAACCCTAGAAAAACACTCACTCGAAGAAGCGTTACAACGCTACCCCCTGTTGAAGGCGACAATAGTTGAATTAGACTGCCTGGAACAGCTCCAAAATGCACAACTAAGCCTTGATACCAGTGCCTTTTTTAACCGCGGTATCAAACTCGGCCTGGGGTCCAGTGCGGCGCTGACTGTTGCGCTGGTAAAGTTATTCCAACCTGATGCGACAGCAAATGAACGGTTTGCAAAAGCCTTCAGGTGCCATCTAGCGTTTCAGAACGGCATTGGAAGCGGTGCTGATATCGCACTGGCCGCAATGGATGAAACGATTGTTTTTCAGCACGGTGAATCCCCCATTCCCGTGGCCCTTCCTGATGATTTATGTATGCTCGCCATCTGGTCTGGAGAACCCGCGTCGACCACGGGTTACGTAGCGGCTGTACATCGGTGGCGCCAAAATAACCCGGACGCCTACCAATCCCACATCAGTGATCTACGTAGTACTGCAACTGAGTGCATCGCCGCTCTGGAGAAAAATGATTCCCAACGGATTTTGACCAGAATTGAACAATATGATCGACACCTTGAGCGCCTTTCGTCAGTGTCAGGGGTTAATTTTTACAATCAGGCGCACCTGGAGATGCGAAAAAAGGTAGAATTGGCGCACTGCGCATACAAGCCTTCGGGTGCAGGTGGTGGCGATTATGGAATTGCCTACAGTACCGACAAACAAGAACTACTCACGCTGGCCGATAAACTGGAACGAGAACATAGCGACACGTTTGCTCTCTGATCTAGTGGTATGTGAATGGATGTGATGGAGCATTAATGGACAAGGCAAAATTCCCGGGATTCTACAAGCTTTCCATCGGGGAAAGACTTAAAAAAGTACACGAAAGCGGTTGGTTGTCTGAACAGGACCTGCTTTCACTTCGCGATGGGCACCATACGCTACCGCTTAGTCGAGCGGACAAAATGATCGAAAATGTCGTCGGTGTCATGGGCCTACCCCTTGGCCTGGGCCTGAATTTCAACGTCAATCAAAAAAATTATATCGTCCCCCTTGTGGTCGAAGAACCTTCGATTGTGGCCGCTCTCAGTTCCGCGGCAAAGATTTTTAGCGAGTCAGGGGGCATTCAGTCTTCTTTAGAGGAATCCCTTCTCATTGGCCAAATCCAGGTCGTGAATCCACCGGATGCGCAAGAAGCCCGGAATCAAATTCTGTTCCATAAAAACGAACTCATCGACAAACTCAATGAGCTTCACCCAAAGATGGTTGAACGCGGAGGAGGGGTTCAGGACATCGAAATAAGAACCTTCGAGAGAACAGATCGAAACCCTCTGATGCTGATCGTTCATATCCTCGTTGATACCTGCGATGCCATGGGTGCAAACATCATTAATTCGATGTGTGAGGAAATCGCCGCAGATATCGAAGCCCTGACGGAAGGTCGTGTGTTTCTCAGGATTCTGTCCAACCTGACCGATCGAAGTGTCGTCAAGGCCAGCGTGGTCATACCAACCGAGAAACTGGAAGGAAAAGGCTATCCTGGTGAGGAAGTTCGTGACGGAATCATCCTGGCCTCCCAGTTCGCCGAGATTGATCCTTATCGTGCCGCGACCCACAACAAAGGCATCATGAATGGGATAGACCCATTAGCAGTCGCTACCGGTAACGACTGGCGAGCGATTGAAGCCTCGGCCCATGCCTATGCCGCTAGAAGCGGTACCTATTCCTCACTGAGCCGATGGTACGCCAACGACACTGGCGATCTGGTTGGCACTATTGAGATCCCCATCAAAGTCGGTATCACAGGAGGCTCTTTGCAGGCCAATGAAACCGCCATGATCAGCTATCGGCTGTTAAAAGTCGGTAGCGCCAGGGAACTCGCCGAACTAATGGCGGCTGTCGGGCTGGCTCAGAACTTTTCTGCCCTTAAGGCGCTGTCAACGGAAGGTATCCAGAAAGGACACATGTCATTGCACGCAAGGAGTGTTGCTGTAACGGCCGGCGCATCCAAGGAACTGTTTGAAACCGTTGTTAGTCATTTGATCGACCAGGGTGAAATCACGGTTTCCGCGGCGAAGGAAATTATGGCTGAGCTAACGGGCAAAAACCTAAAGAACGAGATCAAGAAAAAAGGTTCAACGACCGCAATGGCAAACGGCAAGGTGATTCTGCTGGGTGAACATGCCGTGGTTTACGGCAAGCCCGCTATTGCCGTTCCCATCAAGAACGCCGTCGTCGCAGAAGTGTCTGACACGGACCACTCGCCGGAAATCAAGGTGCCCGCCTGGGACATCGACGATAAGTTGGAAGAATCCAATTCCATCTGGTGGAGCGCTATTCAGAATGTGTTCGAGCAACTAGGCATCGCGAACCAGAAATTTTCCGTGCACATAAAGCCTAACATTCCAGCTGCAATGGGCCTTGGTGGCTCAGCCGCAACCGCAGTCGCCATTGTGCGCTCAGTCTCGAAACACTTTAAGCTCGATTTAAACGACGAAGAAGTCAATCATTACGCATTCCTTTGCGAGAAAGCTGCCCACGGCACACCCTCAGGTATCGACAATACCATCGCGACCTACGGAAGCCCTCTCGTTTACCAGGCAGGCGAACCGCCCAGGCTGGATATGATCGAATTTCCAAGACCTCTTAGCCTGGTGATTGGTATATCGGACCAGCCCAGCCTGACTGTCGACATGGTCGCCGGGGTACGCGACCGTTGGAGAAAAAACAGCGCTCTTTATGATTCTCTATTTGCAAATTTTGCACAGGTTGCTGAATCAGGACTGGATGCAATCAAGCAAGGTGATTACAAAGCACTTGGTCATATGATGACTATAAATCACGGTCTGCTCAGCGCAATCCAGGTGTCTTCACCTGAATTGGATCGAATGGTACAGATTTCCCGGGACCATGGCGCATTGGGCGCTAAATTGACCGGCGCCGGTGGTGGCGGCTCGATCATTGCCCTGTGCGACGACAACTCTGAAGCGATCGTCAATGGCTTGACAAGAAATGGTTTCAAGGCACTGCAGGTGACCGTATGACTACCTTTTGCCAAGCTGGTACTTTTACTATCTTGGGCAAAAACGTTTTATGTTGTCTGTATGTTAATCCAAAGATAGCGCAGCTGCTTACTATCCCGTGTTTTATTGAAAACGACGTTAATAAATGTCTTCCGAACTAAACGAAGTTGTTTCCTCTGACCTGGAGGAGCTGATTCTCGTCAACTCTGATGACGAGAAGGTAGGCACGCGACCAAAACGGGAATGCCACCTTGACCAGGGGGAACTACACCGTGCTTTCTCTGTGTTCATCTTCAATTCGGCCGGCGAGGTTTTGCTGCAACAAAGAACTGCCCAAAAATTCCTGTGGCCGCTGTACTGGTCGAACGCTTGCTGCAGTCACCCAAGGGCCGGCGAAGACTCAGAAGATGCTGCCCATCGGAGGTTAAATCAAGAGCTTGGTATATCCGCACCACTTACCTATCTCTACAAGTTTGAGTATCACGCCCGGTATCAAAACGTCGGCAGTGAGCATGAACTTTGCTGGGTGTGGATTGGCTTTGCGGAAGCGCAGGACATCTCGCCGAACAGCAACGAGGTAGCTAACTGGCGATTCTTTTCCAGGGCAGAGCTAGACAAAGAATTATCCCAGAACCCTGACACCTACACACCGTGGATGAAAATGGAATGGGAACGCATCTTCAAAGATCACCAAGACCTTCTCAATTGCTAAACTTTCGCTGCCTGCATTGTGATTCCATAGCGGTGCCTTAGAGGGAACAGCTAATGAAGATAGACGGTGGGTGTTATTGCGGCCAGATTAGATATACCTTTGAAGGCGACATCGCGGCGCAGATGCAATGTCACTGTCGTGAGTGCCAGTACATTACTGGCGGAAACCCAAACGTCTTCATTATGGTCCCAGAGACAACATTCAGCTACGTCAAGGGAGAGGCTTCCAGCTTCAGTCGCCTGGACCTGGATAACCCAGTAACACGATTCTTCTGTCCCAATTGCGGAACGGCCATAGGAACCAAAACTCCGGGCGCACCTGGCGCTATGGTACTTAAAGTAGGAACACTGGATGACCCGACGATTTTTACTCCATCGGTCGCGATATTTACAAAAGAGTCCCAATCCTTTCACCATATTCCTGAAGGTGTTACAGATTTTGATGGACTGCCCGGTTAGCTAGCTTCCGTCCGCAAACCTCGATTCTGGATACAATAACCACCGAGGTCTGCTGTCCTCGGAGACGAACGACCTAAGGAACTGTCTAGAAAAAACCGCTGTATTCGAACACCTACAAGCATTATGTGCTGGGAGTCCTGGTTGTCGTCTACGTTTTCAATTTCATTGATCGACAGATCCTCACCTTTGTTAAACCGCATTAACAATAATAGGATAACAGCGCTTAAGAGCCACTCAAACGAGAATTGGGATCAAATCACGGATAAAGCTATACTTGTTTCTTGTTTCCATCCCAACAACCAACGTCGAGATAAAAAATGATCGAATATCATAATCCTGAAGGGTCTGTCGGTATTGAAGTGACACCCTACTCTCTGTCTGCTGTCATCCAGGGCGCCAACTCAATTAACGTCGGCTTCCTGGCGAATGGCTTTCCCGACTCTGAGAACTTCCTGCACGCGCTCGAAGAAGCAATGCAGGAACTTGAACCCGGTATCGAGGTTCATTCCTACAATAAAGGCAATGCATCAGTACCTGCGAACGATGACCTACTGAGTACGATAACCAATGAATGTCATGCCGTAGTCGCTGCTTACGGGCATTGAGGATCCTGCACAACCGGCACCGTGCGTGACGGCGTAAATATTGCAAAATTGGGAATCCCTGCTGTAGCACTAGTGACAGAAGAGTTCTGGCCACAGGGCGACTTCGTTGCTGAATCACTCGGCATGCCAGACGTTCCAAGAGTACGACTACCACATCCTGTTGCAGGCACTGGGGTAAAAAACATGAAAAAGGTCGCTGCGGAAGTAGCACCAGCGGTGATTAAGGCGCTAGAGGCAAACAATGGCTGATTTACTAACAGCTGCAGACGAGTCAGCTGCGTTGGAGGACCTGCATACCAAGGGATTTACCGATGGCTTGCCAGTGATTATCCCAACACCCGCGCGCGTCAGTCGAATGGTGCTAGCCTCAGGACTTGAAGCAGATATGGTTCTGGGCACCATGGGACCAGGTCACGGAATCGCAACGATAGAAAAGGTAGCTGTTGCCGCCGTTATGGCCGGTTGCCTACCGGACTATATGCCGGTTGTGCTGGCAGCGGTAAAAGCCGTCATTGATCCGGTGTTTGACCTGACGGAGATGCAGGCGACCACACATTGCACAGCACCACTCATCATTGTGAATGGTCCCGCCAGGCACACCTGTGGACCTATTTCATCCAGCTACGGTGCTTTGGGGCCTGGCCATCGGGCAAACGCTTCCATTGGCCGCGCGCTGAGACTAGCCATGATCAATATTGGCGGCGGGCGACCAGGCACTTCTGATATGGCCCTGCTGGGTCATCCGGGGAAATTCACCTTCTGCCTGGCAGAAGACGAAGAAAACAGCCCCTTTCCACCCATGCATGTTGATCTTGGTTTCGACCCTGACGACAGTGTTGTTACTGTCATCGGCGCAGAAGCACCCCATTCGGTTCTTTATAGTGGCGACGGCGACGACCCGAACGGTTATAAATCCTTGTTGGACATGCTGGCAATTGGCATCGCTAATGCTGCAACTAACAACGCGATACTCACCGGGGGTACGGCGACTATAGTGTTAAACCCCGAACATGCCGAAGTGTTAAATAAGGCAGGTCTGACCCGACAGGATACTGCTGAAGAAATACACCGGCGCTCGACGATGGCGGAGACAGCGATCAACAAGCTCTCTCCCGGGTTCGCAGGCAAGGGCTCAGGCAATCGTGATGCATTTAAAGGCCCCGAACAACTGCTGATATTAATGTCCGGCGGAAGCGGTCTCTACTCAATGGTGATGCCATCCTGGTGTGCAGGACCTCACAAAAACTCGGCATCGTGTATTAAAGTTGAATCAGAATTTTTCTGTGAAGTTCCAGGCCTTGCAAACCAGGTAATCTAATCTCTAACTGAAACACACAAGGACACTCATGAGCAATTTTCCAACGCCGTATGTATCACACGACTTAACCGGGCAAGTTGCCCTGGTCACTGGCACGACTTCAGGACTTGGCAGACGCTTCGCCATTGTGCTGGCTGCCTGCGGTGCCAAGGTCGCGATAACTGGCCGACGGGTTGAAAAGCTGGAAGAACTGGCGAAAAAGATACGCGCATCAGGCGGTGTCTGTGAGCCTATTCCTTTTGATATTACCAACACCGAAGAAATCGCCCAGGTTGTCGACAAAGCGGAATCCGCACTTGGCCTGGTCGACATCCTCATCAATAATGCGGGAATTCCGGATGCCCAAAGAGCCCACAAAATGAGCAACGAATTTATTGATTCGATGTTCGATACCAATCTGGTTGGGCCCTTTAAGCTATCTTGTGAAGTCGCTCGACGGCTGATCGCCGCAAAGCAACCAGGCCGTATGATCAATATTTCATCTGTCGGTGGTTTCAACTACAGCGGAAACGGTGCGGCGCTGTACTCCGTCACTAAATCCGCCATCGTACGGATGACCGAAGTGCTGGCGGTTGAATGGGCGAGGAACAACATCAACGTCAATGCCATCGCACCGGGTGCATTTTCGTCAGAGATGATGGATGGCATGCTCGAGCGGATGGGTGATATCGCCCAACACTTCCCACGCAAGCGAATCGGCGATCCGGCACAAATGGATTCCACCCTGCTCTATTTTTTGTCTCCGGCATCTGAATTTGTGACCGGCACCTATATAAAAATCGACGATGCCCAGGGTGGGCGTTAGGCCCCCAGTTCCGTCCAAATCCCACCGGCATTAGACAAAGGGGATGATTTTCTCTGCAATGGTCTCTAGCACCTCAAAGCGGGGATCAAATGAGGGCAAGTTCATTATCTGGTTAAGACCTGCCTCATTTAATGAGCGAAGTTTGTCGATCAACTCTTCCTGCGTGCCAATAAGACAAGTCGCCTGTAACAACTCTTTGGTCAGAAACTGCTGCTCCTCTGGAATAACCCAGCAATTGTGACCCAGGTGAATTCGCTGGTGCCTGCGCTCTTCAGGGAACTCTGACAGCAGACTTGTGTATTCGTCCCAGACACTCGCCACAGCATTGGGCGGCTGATGGCCAAAATTTCTCCATTGATCGTAAGCATAATGTAGCGTTGCCATCGCCATGGCTCCACACTCATGCTTGATTCGAGGGGAATCAGTCGCCTCACCCTCTTCTTTAACAATCATCGCAGTCAGTGCTGTTGTGTAAAAGCTGTCACGACTGAATCCTGGAGGCGCGTCCTTTTCCAGCATGGCCCAGATGTTTTCCATCATCGCCGCGCTGGCTGGAAAAGCCATAACTGCACCATCGCCATATTGACCGGCCAGCGCTAGCGATCTGGGGCCGAAACCAGAGACATACATGGGGATAGTGTCTTCGAAGTTAACAAACCCTTTATCTGGCATGACATGGCGAATGGGTATTTCTGTTTCACCCGACAACATCATTGCCTCTTCGCCGCGCAAAAGTGGCTTCAACTCTTGCAGGTAACCTTCAAACTGTTTAATACGGTGCGGTGGCAATCCCATGATTCGCATGGCGGTATTTCCCGCACCGACGCCGAAAAAAGTACGCCCGGGGGCAATTGCATTGATAGTGGCGATACCCGCGGCGTTGACGGCTGCTGGCCTCGTACCCGTTATCGCTACACCGGTTCCCAGTTTGATCGTTGAAGTTCGATCCGCTGCCAGCGCAAGCGCCGCGTAGCAGTCAGACCAAATCATCTGGCTGTCAGCCAGCCATGCATGACTGTATCCAAGCTCCTCTGCGCGAACAACGTAACCTATATCACCCACATGGCTTGGGACACATATTCCAATATCCATAGACACAATTAATCGACCTCGCTATTGCATATGCTATCCTCGTCACACGAGCATAGACTATTACCTAAATGCTAACCATACCTGACATCGATGAGCCATGCAGACAGCCCCGCAGGCAGCCCCAAAGGTACCTGCTTGCTTCTCAGACCCTGATCTCAGCGGCAGGTTGCGACGTAAACCCACAGTCTTCACTACTAACCGCGCTCCCCGCAGGCGGATTGACATCGACAGGAATCGCTAATGCAGCCTTTCCATTTTGCCGAAGTGTTGCACACGTGGCGTATGCCACACTCACGATAGCTTCTTCTAGACACGCGTAGCTTGTACCAGTCTCTTTCCCAGTCAGCTGCTGATTTCTTTGCGTCGGCTCAACCTGAAGCACATAGGATTTTCCACGGTCGCGGACAGCTTTTTGAAGGGTTGGAACACTTATCCGTTGATTGGTATTCGCCCGTTGTTCTCATCACGACCTACGAAGAGATCGACGATATCGAAAAGCTTACCGAGGCAATCATCCAGCACGACATCCACTCGCAAATTGAATCCGTGATGCTGCAGTACCGAAAGCGCAGAGGTACGCCCACACAATGCCTTTACAAGAACCCAATCAACCACTGCATCGTCGTCGAAAACGGGCTGAAATATGAGGTTCAACCGGGCGTCAATCAGAACGCCGGGCTCTTTTTAGACATGCGCCCCCTGCGCCACTGGCTTTCGCAGAATTCAGATGGCAAGAATGTTCTCAACCTGTTTGCCTACACTTGCTCACTATCTGTCGCTGCACTTGCGTCAGGCGCGCGCCAGGTCGTCAATGTCGACATGAGCAAACCGAGTATCAATTGGGGCGCGCGCAACCACGCGTTAAACCATCAGGATCCGCGAACTGTGAAGTCGGTGGCCCACAACCTGTTCCGTTCCTGGAGCAAAATCAAACAGTTCGGCCAGTATGACACCATCATCATAGATCCCCCAACACGCCAGAGAGGTAGCTTTGACGTAGAAAAGAACTACGGGACCGTCCTCAAGAAACTGCAATCGTTGGCTGCTGATAAAGCAGACATTATTGCGACGGTAAACAGCCCTTATCTGACTGACGATTTCCTGATTAACCAGTTTGCGCGACATGCACCGCAATGCCGTTTCAGGAAAATGATGCCAGGGTCGGAAGAGTTCCCCGACAAGTTTCCGGAACGGGCGATCAAGATTTACCACTTTTCAGCAAGGTAGCTCTCGTCTGAAAATCGTGTTCTTCGCCTAACCAACACATCACGAATATAGTGCTAGATTAAAATCAATTATTTAACGGAGATAGCCATCGCGGTGTATATTTCCCTCACAACAACAAACTGGCGGGATACCGATGAAACCCATTACCTGCATAGATGATTTACAAGACGAACATAAACGTCGTGTACCGCGAATGTTCTACGACTACGTAGATTCTGGCTCCTGGTCTGAATCAACTTATCGAGGCAATCAAAGCGCATTCAATCGCCATAAATTCAAACAACGGGTTATGGTCGACATGGACAACCGAAGCCTGAAGACGACGATGCTGGGCGAAGAAGTAACGATGCCAACAGCGCTTGCCCCGGTTGGGCTGACTGGCATGCAGTGGGTTAACGGCGAAATTCAGGCCGCAAAAGCCGCCGAAAAATTTGGCGTACCCTTCTGCCTGTCAACGATGAGCATCTGCTCTATTGAAGACGTTGCAGAGGCTGTATCAAAACCATTTTGGTTCCAGCTCTACATGATGAAAGATCGCGATTTTATCCGCAGACTGATTGAGCGGGCGAAAGCGGCCGGTTGTTCTGCATTGGTTTTGACGGTCGACTTGCAGATTATGGGACAACGCCACAAAGACATCAGAAACGGCTTATCAGTGCCGCCAAAGATAACGATGTCAAGTCTCCTCAATATAGCGATGCACCCAGCATGGTGCCTGAGAATGTTGGGGTCAAAACGCCACTCATTTGGCAACGTGGTAGGACATGCGAGCGGCGTTGAGCGACTGACCACACTCGCGCAATGGTCCGCAGAGCAACTGGACCCCACCCTCACCTGGGATGACGTGAAATGGGTCAAGGACCTCTGGCAAGGCCCGCTGATTATTAAGGGGATCATGTGTGAGGAGGACGCAGTTCTGGCCGCCGCATCAGGTGCAGATGCAATTGTTATCTCAAATCATGGGGGCCGGCAGTTAGATGGTGCACCAGCGACCCTCGATGTATTGCCTGGGATCGCTGAAGCGATTGCGGGAAAGGTGGAAATCTGGATGGATGGTGGCATCCGTTCAGGCCAGGACATGTTTAAGGCATTAGCACTGGGCGCAGATGCCACCCTGATCGGTCGAGCCTATCAGTACGGACTTGGGGCGAATGGCGAAACAGGCGTGACCCGCTGCCTGGAGTTGCTGGCCAACGAACTGGACCTCACCATGGCATTTTGCGGCCTCAAAGACATCAATACTGTCACTGAAAAAGTAATACTTTAATATTATCAATATTTTACGGGGTTTATCTAAAATATATGTCACCAACAAGCCTGGAAGAGATACTCATTGTCACCACCGGCGGGACTATCGACAAAGTCTATTTCGATCAGAAAAGTGACTACCAGGTAGGCGAGACGATCATTGGTAGCCTGCTCAGTGAAGCGCAGGTCACCCATCCCTACCGTATCGCGGAAGTGGTGCGGAAAGACAGCCTGGATCTTAACGATGCAGACCGCAGGGCTATACAGAGCGCGATTGCCAGGGATCTAGCCACCCTGGTTATAGTGACTCATGGTACAGATACCATGACCGACACCGCGCAATATTTATCTGACATCCAGGGTAAAACCATCGTCATGACTGGATCGCTGGCACCCGCAAGGTTTGCAATGACAGATGCCATGTTTAACATCGGGATGGCAATCGCCGCCGTCCAGACAATGGACCACGGTGTCTATATCGCCATAAATGGAACAGTTTTCCCTGCAAAATCAGTTATTAAGAACAGAAAGATGAACCGATTTGAAAGGATACAATGAACCACAAGCCAAGAACCTTTATAGTCAATAGTTATTAAAAGTAACGTCTAAATATTTAGCAGCCAGCGATGAGTAAGACAGAAGACCACTATCGAGTTGTGTTCGCTGGTAACCTGCTAGCACTCGGCAGTCGCAACACCAGGCTGACGCAAACCGTGAACGAAGGTTTCTGGGAAGGCCTGGTGCAGATGGCAGTTCCTAAGCTTCATTATGAATGTTCTACGAGGATCAACCCGTTTTTCAAAACCCGTGCTAAACTCGCGCGCCATGCCAATAGCCACCCTGACCAACCTGTCCCTCGCCTTCGGTACTGACCAAATACTGGACCGGATTGAACTGTCTATTGACAGCGGCGAACGGATTGCCTTCACAGGCAGGAATGGCGCCGGCAAATCAACCCTGCTTGGCATCATCAGTGGAGCAGTGAACGAGGATGACGGCAACCTCTGGCGGGCAGACAATCTTAAGTTTGTCACTCTCAGCCAGAACTTACCCGAACGTTCTGATATCACGGTTTTTGATTCAGTCTCAGGCGTGTTTGATGAACTGGGTAAGCAATTGGCCGAATATCATCACTTAACCGAGCAGATGACTGGCGATGAACTGGACACAAACCGCTTATCGCAACTCCAGAGCGCACTTGATCACGGTGATGGCTGGAATATCAGCCATCGTATTGAGGCAACGTTGCATCGGCTGAAACTGGACCCAGAGGCACAACTATCGAGTCTGTCAGGTGGCTGGCTAAAGAGAGTCGCCATAGCCCAGTCGCTGGTTCTGGAACCCGATGTCTGGATTCTGGACGAGCCGACCAACCACCTGGACCTTGAGGGAATCGAGTGGCTGGAATCATTACTACTGGATTTTCAAGGCACCATTTTGTTTGTCAGTCACGATCGCCAATTGATGCAATCAGTCGCCACTGCGATTGTTGAAATAGATCGGGGCAGCGTCACCCGATACAACTGTGACTACACAACGTTCATTGAACGACGCGAAAAAGTACGAGAGACAGAGCACGAGCACAACAAACAATTTGACGACAAACTAAAAATAGAAGAAACCTGGATTCGCCAGGGTATTAAAGCCCGACGCACTAGAAACGAAGGTCGCGTACGTGCGCTGGAGGCATTGAGAGAAGAACGCGGCAAGCGCGTATCCACCAAGGACTTAAAACTGCAGGTTGATAGCGGCACCAGTTCCGGAAAGATCGTCAAAGAAACCACCAGCCTTGGAAAATCCATGGATGGAAAGCTGATCATAAAAGACCTGGACCTGATCATCCAGCGAGGAGACCGAATAGGTATACTTGGCCCCAATGGCTGCGGCAAATCGACCTTACTAAAAGTTCTGCTGGAAGAATTATCACCCGATACGGGTAACCTCAAAACCGGCAGTAAACTACTAGTCGCCTACTTCGACCAAATTCGTGAACAACTCGACCAGCAGCGAAGCGTCCATGACTATATCGCCGAGGGGCGGGATTTTATTACGGTCAATGGTAAAGATATCCATGTCGTCTCTTACCTTCAGAATTTCCTGTTTAACCCCGACCAGGCACGCGCCCCTATCCGTACATTGTCCGGAGGGGAACAGAATCGACTGTTGCTCGCCAAACTGTTTGCCCTGCCAACCAACTTTCTTGTGCTGGATGAGCCCACAAACGACCTGGACATTGAAACCCTTGAACTACTTGAAGAACTGCTAGTTGAATACACCGGCACAGTGCTGCTGGTCAGTCATGACCGAACCTTTATGGACAATGTCGTTTCAAGCCTTTTGGTATTCGAAGGCAACGGCAAGGTCCAGGAGTACGTGGGCGGTTATTCAGATTGGGTAAAAGGAGCCAATACGCAACAAACGAGCAGCAGCAGTAACAACAAAACGGGAAACCAAACAGGACACCTAACAGGTAGCCATCAGGATCGAAAGAAACAGAAAGCAGCAGGCCAAAAACGGCTTCGGGACTTGGATAAACTCACCACCAAGATCGAAAAAGCAGAGCAAGAGCTTGCACAAGTCAACCAACAGATGGGAGAGACCGGTTTTTTCGAACAATCGGCTGAGCGACAAACTGCTATCTACGACAAAGCCGCCGAACTTGAAAAAGGCATCATGAACTTAATGGAAGCGTGGGAGGCGCTAGAAGCCAACTAAACAACCTAGAGTCGACCAACAGCAATTGACTGGTGTAGGATTACTCCACACTAAACGGGAGCTGTCATGTCAAACAAAGACCACGAACAGGTATCCATCTATCCCTTCTCTGATGAAAAGCGAGAGGAACTGCTAACCAAGGCGCGAGAGTGCGTATTCAACTGGACAACCCGAGACGGCTGGGCCGTTGGCGTGATCCATGCATTTGTCTGGCGTGACGGCCGCGGCTGGATTACCTGCGGCGTTCACCGCCATCGCGTCTCAGCTATTCGCCGTGACCCACGCTGTTCGCTCGTAGTTAGCGGCATAGCAGCGCCAGACGGCCCCAATGGGGCTATTACCATCAAGGGCCGCGCCATCATCCATGACGACGAAGAAACGAAAAAATGGTTCTACCCTGCCCTTGCCCGCGGGCCATACGGTGCTGATGGCGCTAATCGCGAGCTAACACCCGAAGAAGAAGCCGGTGCGATCGGGTTTGAGGAAAGGCTCGATTCACCTCTCAGAGTCATCATTGAAATTGTCCCTGAGAAATGGATTACTTTGGACAGCGACAAAATGGCTGCCGATACCATGGGGCAACTCAGCGATGATGAACGCGGACCAGCGCTTGAAGCGGACTCTAAACGTATGCCGGACGAACTGAAAAAGCTCGGCATCGAATAACACAGCCTGATCTGCACCGATAAGGTCGCTATCGCCCCAGCGGTCAACGCTCTTTTTTTGATATCATAGTCAACGGAAGAGCGTTGTACCCGGTGGTGCGCGCGGCCTTCAAAGCCGTTGAGCTGCTGTTAAAGTGGCTGGTGGGTTCGACTCCTACCTCTTCCGCCATATTTAAAGGGTCTTCATAGTTATCAAAGACT
>Ga0209091_10000403_pt1 | contig 41942 bp, 39 predicted proteins | sample ArcticOcean_MG_C_6_FD_187438 | JGI IMG/M metagenome (GOLD analysis project Ga0209091, IMG submission 187438) | Marine microbial communities from western Arctic Ocean - ArcticOcean_MG_CB8_128 (SPAdes) (version 2) | ecosystem: Environmental > Aquatic > Marine > Oceanic | place: Arctic Ocean...
GGACTCAGTAGATGTTGCGATAGTTATCGGCGCAAACGATGTTGTGAACCCATCTGCTACCGAAGAAGAAGGCAGTCCAATTTATGGCATGCCTATTATTGAAGTCCATAATGCTAAGACAGTCTTTGTTCTCAAACGGTCAATGTCCTCGGGGTTTGCAGGGGTTCAAAATCCGCTATTTTTTAAAGAAAATACTCGAATGCTATTTGGTGATGCCAAAGAGTCAATTGGCTTAGTTGTGTCTGAATTTAAAGACTAAAAACTTCCCTAAGTATGTTAAAATTTCACTAGTAATAGGGAAATTTCCTGTACATAAAATAGAACGTTTCTAGGCCTTAAAAATGACCGATTTTGCAAAAGAAATCCTACCAATTAACATCGAAGATGAGCTCAAGCAATCCTTCTTAAGCTACGCATATAGTGTTATCCATAGCAGGGCTTTGCCTGATGTCAGAGACGGGTTAAAACCAGTGCACAGACGAATTCTATTTGCTATGCATATTCTCAGAAATACCTACAGGCAACCCTACAAAAAATCAGCAAGAGTGGTTGGTGATGTTATTGGAAAATATCACCCTCATGGTGACTCTGCTGTTTACGAGGCAATGGTCCGAATGGCTCAAGATTTCTCAATGAGGTATATGTTAGTTGAGGGCCAGGGTAACTTTGGATCAATAGATGGGGATTCTCCAGCTGCGATGAGATATACCGAAGTAAGAATGGCTAAAATTACAGACATGATCTTAAATGATCTTGATAAAGATACTGTTAGCTTTTCTCCTAATTATGATGGCAGTGAACAAATCCCTGATGTTTTGCCCACTAGGATACCAGCGCTTCTTGTAAACGGCTCCTCAGGTATTGCTGTTGGAATGGCAACAAACGTTCCACCACATAACTTAACTGAAGTGCTTAATGCATGCTTGTTACTGCTTGATAATCCTCAAGCAAGCATCGATGACATCATTCAAATTATTACAGGTCCAGATTTTCCTACGGGCGGAACCATTGATGGCCGTGCAGGAATTTACCAAGGCTATAAAACTGGTCGAGGCATAGTTCATGTTAGAGCTAAAACCTCTATCGAAATTGACGATTCTGGTAAGAGCTCCCTAATCATCAACGAAGTACCTTACATGGTTAATAAAGCTAGGATGCTTGAGCGCATTGCTGAAATGGTTAAAGAAAAAAAAATTGAAGGGATTAGCGAGATTAGAGATGAGTCAGATAAAGATGGTTTGAGAGTAGTGATAGAAGTTAAGCGCGGTGAGTCTGTTGAAGTGTTAGAAAATAACTTATTTACTCAATCACAACTAGAGTCTTCTTTTGGAATCAATATCACTGTTTTGGTAGATGGCGAGCCTCGGGTTTTAAATATTAAAGAGGTTTTAGAGGAATTTATTAAACATCGTTACGACGTTGTTACAAAGAGAACTAACTTTGATTTAAGAAAAGCCAAAGAAAGAGGTCATATTGTTGAAGGCTTGATGGTCGCGATAGCGAATATCGATGCAATTATTACTATTATCAAAAAATCCAAAGATCCAAAGGTCGCCGCAATTGAATTATGCAAAAAATCTTGGAAAGCTGGACCAATAGAAGCAATTCTAAAAAAAGCTGGCAAAGATGCATGCAGGCCTAAAGGCTTATCTAAGGAATACGGCATTCAAGGCAAGAATTACAAATTATCTCCTGAGCAAGCCAAATCAATTCTAGAGCTAAGACTGGCTAGGCTTACAGGTTTAGAGCAGGACAATCTTTCCTCTGAATTCAATGAAATTTTAGCTGTTATTTTAGAATTACAAACAATACTTGATGACAAAGATACGCTTTTAACCTTAATTAAAGATGAACTTATTGAGGTCAGAGAAAATTTTGGCGACGAAAGAAAAACAAACATCAATGATACTCGTCATGATATTTCCAACGAAGATTTGATTCCCGAGGAAACTAGAGTCTTGACGCTTTCTCGCAGCGGCTATGCAAAAACGCAACCTCTGGATGAATATCGAGAGCAGAGAAGAGGTGGGGTTGGCAAGGCAGGTGCATCGGTCAAAGAAGAAGACTTGATTCAAAACTTGTATGTTCTGAGTTCTCATAGCCAGTTACTATGCTTTACAACTAAGGGAAAGGTTTTTTGGCTCAAGGTCTACGAAGTCCCTGTGGCAACCCGAACTTCGAAAGGCCGTCCTTTGGTTAACATGCTTAAGCTTGATGACGATGAAACTGTCACCCAGATTTTACCTGTTGAAGAATTTTCAGAAGATAAGTTTGTTTTCATGGCGACCAGGAACGGGATTGTTAAAAAAACGAATTTAAACCTTTTTCATAAAAAATATAAATCAGGCATTAAAGCTATTAGATTAGATGATGATGACAAGCTCGTTGGCACCGTAATTACTGGTGGTGATGATGATGTCTTGCTCTCCTCTTCTTCAGGAAAATTGATTCGGTTCAATGAATCTAAAGTTCGCCCAATGGGAAGAACAGCAAGAGGAGTGAAGGGCGTATCTCTTAAAAATGATATGAAGGTTATATCTTTGATGATCGGGGATCCTACTAAAACAATACTGTGCTTATCTGAAAATGGTTACGGGAAGAGAACTAAGCTTGAGGATTTCCCGTCTTACAATCGAGGTGGTCAAGGCGTCATAGCCTTAAAAACCAGCGAAAGGAATGGCAACATGGTCTCAGCTGTAGCAGTTGATGAGGACGATGGGATTATGCTTATTAGTAATAAAGGCACTTTGATTAGAACAGCTATCAGTCAAATTCCAACGCTTGGTAGAAATACTCAGGGCGTAAAAGTCATTACTCCTAAAGACGGTGAAAAATTAATTGAAGGAGTCAGAATTCCTCCTGAAGAAGAAGCAGAAGAAGAGTAATGCGAAAGTGGAATTTTTCTGCAGGACCCGCTGCCATACCTGAAGAAGTATTGCTGGAAACGCAATCCGAACTCTTGGAATGGAATGACTCTGGTATGTCAATTATGGAGATGAGCCATAGATCTTCTGAGTTTATTTCGGTTGCATCTGCAGCGCGCCAAAATCTTATTGAACTGTTAAATATTCCGGATAACTATCAAGTGCTTTTCTTGCAAGGTGGGGCAACATTGCAGTTTTCCATGATACCAATGAATTTTGCATTTAATAAAACAGCCGACTATTTATTAACAGGCACTTGGTCGAAAAAAGCTATTGCTGAGGCCTCAAAAATTACCTCAATCAATACTGTGGCATCATCTGAAACCTCTAATTTTCAGCATGTTCCTGAACCAGGTGAGTGGATCGAATCTCCAACTGCCGCTTACTTTCATTATGTTGCAAATGAAACGATTCAAGGAAATGCATTGCATCAACCCCCAGAAACCAAAGCACCCTTAGTGGCTGATATGTCCTCCGTTATTCTCAGTGAGCCAATTAATGTCTCTAAGTTTTCTATGATCTACGCAGGAGCTCAGAAAAATATTGGTCCTGCAGGCTTAACAATATGCATTATTCAAGATGAGTTTTTGGCATCTGCATCAGACTCATTGCCAGGGATGCTCCAATATTCAAAACATGCTGATTCTGACTCTATGTTTAATACGCCCCCCACTTTTGCCTGGTACCTTGCTGGCAAAGTATTTTTATGGCTGAAAAACCAAGGTGGTTTAAAATCGATTGCAGTTGTCAATCATTCTAAAGCTGAGAGTTTGTATCGATTTATTGATGAATCAAATTTCTATTCTAATCCTGTTGCTATTGCTAATCGATCAATAATGAACATACCTTTTCTTTTAAATAATTCTGATTTAGATGGTCAGTTCTTGCATGATTCAGAGAATGCAGGTTTACTAAACCTTAAAGGGCATAGGTCTATTGGTGGAATGCGGGCAAGTATATACAATGCAACTCCTCAAGAAGCCATAGATGCTTTAATAGAGTTCATGAGAGAATTTGAAATAACACACGGATAAAACTGTGAGCAAAGATAAACTAAAGCCAATTCGAGAAAAGATTGATTCCATTGATCTTAAATTACTTCGACTTATTCAAAAAAGAGGCACTTTGGCTCAAAAAGTTGGTGAAATAAAGGGTTTGATTGATAAGAGTAGCTCTCTTTATCGGCCGGACAGAGAAGCTGAGATTATCAGAAGTCTTACGAAGCTTAACGAGGGAGTAATTTCAGATACAAAAGTAAAAATTATTTTTAAAGAAATTATTTCAGCTTGCTTGTCTTTAGAAGAGCAGTTAACTATTTCATACCTTGGACCTCGCGGCACTCATTCTGAAGCTGCCCTAACGCAGCACTTTGGTTCATCAGTGTTGGATGACCCTAGAACTTCTATTGAGGATGTTTTTTATCAAGTCAGAAATGGTGGAGCTAACTTTGGCCTCGTCCCTATGGAAAATTCATCAGAAGGGGTGGTGAACGCTACTCTTAATTGCTTAGCAGATCAAAATATAAAAATATGTGGAGAGACCTATCTGCCAATTCACCACCAGCTAGGATCAGCGCGGAAGTTCAACTTATCTGATGCCACTATTGTTGCTTCTCATCCTCAGGCCTTAGGTCAATGCAGCAAATGGCTTGATGTAAATTTACCAAATATCGAGAGAAAAGTTACTTCCAGCACTGCAGAAGCTGCAAATTATGTTAAAACAGAAAAAAATGCTCTGTGCATCGTAAGCTCTCTTGCACTTTCAAGGTACAAGCTCTATCACCACAACAAAGACATAGAAGATTTTAATGAAAATAAAACAAGGTTTCTTATTATTGGAAATATTGACGTTGAACCAACTTCCTCAGACAAAACATCATTTTTAATTCAGACAATTAACAAGCCAGGAGCTCTTATTGAACTCTTAAAGCCCTTTCAGAGGAGAAAAATTAATCTCAGTAGAATTGAAACCAGGCCATCAAGATCATCGATAGATGCGCATAATTTTTTTATTGATAGCGATGGTCATCAAAATGATTCTAAACTTAAACAAACTATTGCTGAACTTAAATTAATTGGTTCTTCTGTTCGAGTGCTAGGCTCATACCCCTCTGAGTCATGAGTCTTGAATTACTAAGGAATCTTAATCCTGGGATTGCAGACTTGCAGCCCTATGAACCTGGCAGATCCATTGACGAGGTTATGCTTGCCTATGGCCATAAGGAAGTTGTGAAATTAGCCAGCAATGAAAATCCATTGGGAGCCTCTCCCAAGGCGCTAGCCTTGCTTGATAGATTGCCAGATAGCTTTCATCTTTATCCGGATGGAAATGGAACTAAGTTAAAAAAAGCCATAGCTCATCACGAACAACTCAAACCTGAGAATATAATCTTAGGAAATGGCTCTAATGAAATTTTAGAATTAGTAGCCAGAGCCTTCTTAAATCCCCAATCATCAGCCATAGCCTCTTCTCATGCATTTGTGGTTTATAAGATAGTTACACAGTCCTCTGGAGCCAGGCTAATAGAAGTTCCTACCAAGGATTGGGGGCATGACCTGAAGGAATTTCCTACCAATATTGGTGATGAGACCAAGGTAATATTTATTGCTAATCCCAATAATCCAACAGGCACTTATAACTCTCACCAAGAAGTGCTGCAGCTGCTTGAGCGAACACCTTCTTCTGTTTTAGTGGTTTTAGATTGTGCGTACTTTGAATATGTTGATAAGAGTGATTATGTTGACCCTTTTGCATTATTGAACCAATTTGATAACTTAATTGTTACAAAATCATTTTCTAAAATTCAGGGTCTTGCAAGCGTTCGCATTGGTTATGGCATTGCCAGTCAAGCACTAATAGAGGTTCTAAATAGGATTAGACAACCATTTAATGTAAATTCGTTGGCGCAAGAACTGGCATGCGAGGCAATTAAAGATAAAGAGCATATTCAAAATAGCGTGGATTTAAATTCCTTAGAAGGAGCGTTCCTTTTTAATGAGCTTGAGCAACTAGAGCTAGAGTGCATTCCATCTGTTGGAAATTTTATTTCATTTAAAGGCAGTTTTAATGGCCAGGAAATGTTTACAAAGCTTATGGAGAAAGGAGTGATTGTAAGGCCAATTGATTCATATGACATGCCTGATTTTCTCCGCGTTACAATTGGAAGGCATAATGAAAATATTAGATTCCTTGCTGAGCTAAAAGGATTGTTGTGAAAGTTATAATTATTGGACTTGGGTTAATTGGTGGCTCTATAGCCAAACAATTAATTAAAAATACTGCGCTGCAAGTTTTCGCTTATGACTCTAATACAATAAGCCTTAAAAGTGCCCTTAATAATTCTAGTATTCATGGCAAACTTTATAATCTGGATGAGCTCAATTCGACAGAATATGAAAATTCACTAATTATTATTGCAACACCCCCAAAAGCTTCCCTTGAGATCTTGAGATCATTACATTTTTTGTTTAACTCCTCTGTCACAATTACAGATACCTCAAGCATTAAACTGCCAGTAGAGAAAATTTTAATTGAGTTTGATTCTCCAAATAATATTATTCTCTCTCATCCCATAGCAGGCTCTCATAATTCTGGTGAGCAGAATTCATTGGACAGCCTCTTTGCAGGTAAAAACGTTATTGTCTCTGCTTTGCCTTCTGTAAATGAAGAGCATATTCAGAAAGTAAATTTTTTATGGGAGTCTCTAGAGTCAAATATTATAAACCTTGACAGCAAAACCCATGACTATATTTTTGCTCACTCGAGCCATCTTCCTCATCTGGCGTCTTACGCATTACTTATGACCCTTCGAGATCTCAATAAAGAGAATATCTCAGAATTCTCCGGTGGAGGCTTTGGAGAGTTTTTAAGATTAGCCTCGTCATCTCCAGAAATGTGGGCTGATATATTTTCACTCAACCAAGAGAATCTTAATAGCAGCCTTGATGCTTTTATCGGCAATTTAAATCAGCTGAAAAATTCTATTAACGAAGATCCAGCAAGCATTCAATCTTTACTAGCAGGCCTCAAAATTTTTAAGGAAGAAAAATATTGAATCTTTCTTCAACTCTTAATGGCTCGCTCAATGGCTCTGTAGATTGCCCTGGAGATAAATCAATTTCTCAGAGAGCGCTTATGATCTGCTCTCTCATCAACGAGTCAATTCAGATTAGTGGATTTCTTAATGCAGAAGACCCTTTGTCCACGATGAACGCGCTAAATAAAATGGGTGCTGGCATAACATCACATCAAAATAGTGTTATTAAAATCCATCAAAAACCGATGCGCTTTATTAAGCCAAGTAAATCACTTGACCTAGGCAACTCAGGGACTGGCTTAAGGTTGATGCTAGGAATGACAGCAGGCCTTGGAATGTCGATGAATTTTGTTGGAGATAGATCCCTATCCAAAAGACCTATGAATCGAGTGCTGCAACCTCTCAGAGCGATGGGTGCAGAAATTAATTCAGAGGATGGAATGCTTCCCATCACACTCAAGGAATCTCTCATCATGGATAATTTTGTTTATGAGCTGCCAGTTGCGAGTGCTCAGGTTAAATCATGCATCTTGTTAGCTGGGTTAGCGTCAAGGAAATCAGTCACAGTTATCGAGCCAGTTCAAACGCGCGATCATACTGAAAGAATGTTAAAACACTTTGGAGCGAATATTTCTGTAACTCAGCAAGGCACAAAAAATATTATCCGCCTAAACAATGATTTACCATTAAGGGCGAAAGACTATCACGTGGTGGGAGATATTTCTTCCGCAGCATTTTTGATCGTTGGCGCATTAATTAGCAAGTCAGAGAGGCTGAAAATTTTTGGTGTTGGAATGAATCCCAGCCGAATTGGTGTATTAAATGTTTTAAAAGACATGGGTGCTCAAATAAATGTTGAAAATCAAAGAGTTGAATCAAATGAACCAGTTGCAGATTTAGTTGTTCTCCCTTCAAGATTAAAGGGAATTACTATAGATGGTTCTATTATCCCAAATGTAATTGATGAGATTCCTATTATTTCAATTGCTGCAGCATTTGCTGAAGGAGATACGATTATCAGAGATGCAGCTGAGCTTCGCGTCAAGGAATCCGATCGCTTAAGTGCGGTCTCTGATGGATTGCTGGCTCTAGGCGTTAAGCATGAAAATTTTGATGATGGTATGAAAATTCATGGAAATTCTAGGTTACTAGATCTTTCTGAGCCAGTAACAATCGATTCGCACCATGACCATAGAATTGCAATGAGTTTTTTAATAGCAGGCTTAAACTGCAATCAATCAATTACGGTCAAGGAATGCAAAAATATTTTCACTTCCTTTCCTAATTTTTTAGAATTATCTGCTTCGCTTGGATATCAAATTGAAAAATAAAAAAATTATTACCATTGATGGACCATCTGCATCTGGAAAAGGATTGTTAGCTAAAGCCCTCGCGAAAAAATTAAATTTTATTCTCTTGGATAGTGGCTTGCTTTATAGAGCTTATTCGTATTGTTTCGATAAAGCACAGAACCACAATGAAGCCATGGAACTTTTTTTACAATTAGGGATAGATGGAGTTATAGGAGCCATGGCGGTCTATGAAAAAGAAAATAACATCACTCAATTGCTTCGGCATGAAAATATAGCAAAATCTGCCTCAAAATTAAGCAGTTTAAAAGAAACTAGAAATAATTTAATTTCTTTTCAAAGAAGCCTTGCTAGCAATCATGGATTGATTGCTGACGGGAGAGATATGGGTACTGTAGTCTTTCCAGATGCAGCTACCAAAATTTTTTTAATCGCTGATGTTGAGGTGAGAGCTCAAAGACGATTTTTAGAGTTGCAGAATAACGATCAAGGCGTTAATATGCGCGATCTAATTGAGGATATCAGATTGCGTGACGAAGCAGATAGAGTAAGAGAAATCTCTCCACTGGTTCCAGCGCCTGATTCAATTGAAGTTAACTCTTCAATGCTAACCCCTCATGAAGTATTAAATAAAGTTCTCGAAATATATAAAGAACGTATTAAGGAAATATAAAGAATATGTCAGAAAGTTTTGCCGCACTACTAGACGAAAGTCTAAGCACTCTTGAAATGCAACCAGGATCGATAGTTACTGGCGTTGTTCTAGATGTTGATAAAGATTGGGTAACGGTCCACGTTGGCTTAAAGTCAGAGGGAGTAATTTCTCTTGATGAATTTAGAAATAATGATGGAACTGTGGAAATTGAATCAGGGGATGAAGTTCAGGTTGCGCTCGAAGCAGTAGAAGATGGCTATGGTGAAACAAGAATTTCTAGAGAAAAAGCCAGAAAAATTGGTACCTGGAAAAAGCTAGAAGATGCCCTGGAATCAGGTGAATTTGTTGAAGGCAAGGTCTTAACTAGAGTTAAGGGTGGGTTCTCAGTTGAGGTAGATGTTGTTAAAGCATTTCTTCCAGGCTCACTTGTTGATATTAGACCAGTAAAAGAAGCTCCAGAGTTAGAAAATACAGTCCAAGAGTTTAAGGTCATTAAATTAGACTATAAAAGAAACAATGTTGTGCTTTCAAGAAAAGCAGTTCTAGAAAAAATTAATTCAGCTGAAAAAGTGGAATTATTAAAAAATCTTGATGAAGGTCAGATTGTGAAGGGAATTGTTAAAAATCTAACCGATTACGGAGCATTTGTTGATCTTGGTGGATTAGATGGATTATTGCATATTACAGATATTTCCTGGGCCAGAGTAGCCAATCCATCTGAGGTTCTTAGCCTAGGTCAAGAAATAGATGTAAAAATCTTAAGTTTTGATAAGGAAAAGCTTAGAGTATCACTAGGATTAAAACAGATTCAAAATGATCCATGGGAAACAATTGAAGGAAAATATTCAGTTGGCGGAATATACGAAGCTTCAGTTTCAAACCTTACTGATTATGGTTGTTTTGCGGAATTAGAACAGGGAGTTGAGGGACTGATTCATCTTTCAGAGTTAGATTGGACTAACAAAAATGCTCATCCATCAAAAGTGGTCGCATTGGAAGAAAAAATAAAAGTTATGGTTTTAGAAATTGATCATGTTAAGAGAAGAATTTCCTTGGGCTTAAAACAAACAAAACCTAACCCGTGGACGGAATTCTCCAATAAATATGGTTTAGGGGATTCTGTAGAAGGCAGCATTAAATCTGTAACAGATTTTGGAATCTTTGTTGGCTTAGAGGGAGATATAGATGGTTTGATTCATCTATCAGATATTACAGAGGATGAAAACCCTGCTGCTGCGATGGAGAGCTTCAAAAAAGGCGACAAACTATCGTGCATAATTTTTGGTATTGATGCAGAAAGAGAAAGAATCTCACTAAAGTTGAGTGCTTAATCTTATCTTGCATTTAATTAGATACTAATATTGTTGAATACACTCACTAATTGCCCAGGTGGTGGAATTGGTAGACACAAGGGACTTAAAATCCCTCGAAGGCAACTTCGTGCCGGTTCAAGTCCGGCTCTGGGCACCATTAATAAAATCATTTCATGATTGAATTTCTTAATAACATCTCTAACGATCCTTATAAAAAATTTGAGGATTTATACAAGAAAGCCCTTAAGAATAATCAGAAAGGAATTGAAGCCATAGCAATCAGTTCTTATGACATAATTAATGCAGAAATTGAGTCAAGATTTGTTAATCTAAAATATATTGATGGCAATGATTGGATTTTTTTTTCAAATTATCAATCTCCTAAAGCAGCTCAATTTGAATCTCATGATCAAATTTCTGCCTTATTTTATTGGGGAGCAATTAATACTCAGATTAGATTAAAAGCGAAAATTAAAAAAACTTCATCAGAACTCTCAGATTCTCATTTTCAAAGTCGTTCAAAAGAAAAGAATGCATTAGCGATTAGTTCTAGTCAGTCTCAACCTACCGAATCTTACGACTCTGTTAAAGAAAATTTTCATACAACGCTAGCTTCAATGAATTCAAGCTCTCAGAGACCAGAATATTGGGGAGGCTACTCTTTTACTCCTTATTACTTTGAATTTTGGGAGGGCCATGAAAATAGATTAAATAAAAGAAAAATTTTTTCAATGGAAGAGGATGTTTGGAAGGAATCATTGCTGCAGCCTTAACAGTTTTCTTTTTATGAATAATGCTATAAAATCCTCATCAATGAAAAATCATTTCAGCACTTCTCCAATAACAAAAACCTACTTTGTTTAATCTTTCTCTAACTTTCTAGGACTTTCCACTATCGCTGCAAATAAAAAAAATACGACTCCTATTAACAATAAAATCTATGCAAAAGAGGTTATGTTAATTGCAGATGATGGTGAAAAACTTGGAATGATGCCTATTGATGAAGCTCTAACTGCTGCATTAAAAAAATCTTTAGATTTGGTTCAAGTGTCACCCTCTGATGCAAATCCAGTAGTTTGCAAGTTACTTGATTTTGGTAAATTCCAATTCGAAAAGAAGAAAAGTACTGTTGGAACAAAAAAACCAAAGAAACAATCACTGAAAGAGATTAAATTTAGACCGACCACAGATATTGGCGATTATAATATTAAATTAAAAAAGATAAAAAGCTTTATTAATGATGGAGATAAGACTAAAATCAGCGTTCGATTTAGGGGAAGAGAGATTTTAAATAGTAATTTAGGTCTTGAACTTCTAAACAGATTAAGGGATGACCTTCAAGATATAGCTCAAGTAGATCAAGAGCCATCTCTAGAGGGAAGACAACTATTAATGGTTCTTTCTCAGATAAGAAAAAAATAATTATATTATTATGGGTTATAAATTAAAAACACATTCAAGCGCCAAGAAGCGTTTCAAGGCTACGGGTAACGGCTTGAAGAGAAGAAGTGCAAGCAGGGCGCATATTTTGACTAAGCAAACTACAAAAAGAAAGCGCCAGAATCGTGGAATGATCAAGATGTCCGATGAGACTAAAAAAATAGCACAGAAACTTTTATATAACACTTAATAATCATGCCAAGAGTAACTAAATCATTAACAGCTAGAGCGAAACATAAGAAAGTATTAAAGGCAACAAAAGGTCATTATGGGGCAAGAAGTAGATTATTTCGGACAGCCAAACAGTCAAATGTAAAAGCATTACAATATTCTTTCAGAGATAGAAAGAATAAGAAAAGAACTTTCCGCTCATTATGGATTTCTAGAATTTCTGCTGCTTTGATGCCACAGGAAGTTTCATATAGCAGATTCATCAATCAACTGAATCAAGCGAATATTAAACTTGATAGAAAATCTCTAGCAGGTGTTGCCTTCTCAGATCCTGAGACTTTTAAGAAAATAGTAGAAAAAGTCAGGGTATAATGTTCTCATGCAAATCCCTCAGGATTTAATTGATACAGCCAAACTCAAATTAAAATCCGTTCAATCAGAGGCTGAATTTTTTCAACTGAGATCACAGTATCTTGGCAAAAAATCATATATTATCTCTGCATTTGCAAATCTTAAATCATTACAGCCAAAAGAAAAAATTTTAGCTGCAAAAGAGCTAAATCTTCTTAAAGAAAAGTTAAGCATAATATTCGAAGGAGCTTTAGGGGCCATTCAACATTCAGATGTAATCAACGCATTAGATGTAACACTTCCAGCTGATCCATATTTAGTTGGAGCTGAACATCCAATTAGCAAAGTTGAAGAAATAGTGATCAGCTATTTCTCATCTCTAAATTATCAGGTTTTTTCAGGCAATGAGATTGAGACTGATTATTTTAATTTTGAAGCATTGAACTTTCCTGAAAATCATCCAGCTCGTCAAATGCACGATACTTTTTATTTAAAATCTAAGTCTAAATCTGATCATTTGCTTAGGACTCATACCTCAAATACTCAAATACGTGCCATGCAGTCTCTGACTAAAGAAGAACTTCCTTTTTACATGCTATCACCTGGGCGTGTTTACAGATGTGATTCAGATACTACACATTTACCCATGTTCACTCAAATTGAAGGTTTAGTTGTTGATGAGGATGTAACATTCGGCGACTTAAAAGGCACCATCATAAATTTTCTTGAGCACTTTTTTGATAAAGAAATGGAAGTAAGGTTTAGGCCCTCTTATTTTCCTTTTACAGAACCGTCAGCTGAAGTTGATATAAAATTTGGTGATAATGGTTGGCTAGAAATACTGGGTTGTGGAATGGTTCATCCCAATGTCTTAACAAACTGCAATATTGATACTAAAAAATATCGTGGATTTGCATTTGGAATGGGCATAGAAAGACTTGCAATGTTGCGCTATGGCGTTCAAGACATAAGAGAATTTTATTCATCTAATTTGGATTTTCTGAACCAGTTCACATCATGAAAGTTCAGTATTCGTATTTAAAAAATTTTTTGCCTACTGCTTTATCGCAGGTAAAACTTGCTGATATATTTACCAAGGTCGGTTTTGAATGTGAACTAGATGGACCAATTATTGATTTTGATATCACGCCCAATCGCGGTGATGCGCTATCTTTAAGAGGCTTGCAGAGAGAGTTTCATGCCCATCAATCAACACAACTAAAAGATACTTTATCTTATAAAAAACTAAAATTTAAAAAAGATAAAGCAGTCATTAATAAAATTGATAAAACTGGATGTGGAAATTACCACCTCATGACCATCGGAGGTATTCGGTCTATCAAGAATCTTGATAGCAAGAAAAGAAACTTTCTTTTGGCAGCAGGAGTGCCTCTCATTAGCCCCTTAGTTGATCTTGGTAATTATGTAATGCTTGAAATTGGTTCCCCGATGCATGTGTTTGACTTAGATCTTTTAGATTTACCCATCAATGTTCTCTTTCAATCCAATAATGAACCTTTTCGCATAATCGGTGGCGATCTCAAGAATTTAGAAGATTCCTCGTTAACAATTCAAGACCAAAAGGGTGTTCAAGCAGTTGCCGGTGTCATTGGAGGCGAGAAGACTGCAGTTTCGAAGAGTACAAAAAATATAGCTGTAGAAGCTGCATTCTTCTACCCAGATAAAATCGTTAATGAAGCTCGTAAATATGGCCTAGCAACAGATGCTTCGCATAGATTTGAAAGGGGCGTAGATCCAGCAATACAAAAGCAAGCATTAGAAAGGTTTATTTTTCTTTTAGGCGCTATTGCAGAATATGATTCAGTGAAATGTTTTGAGGGAGATTCCCAAGCAGTAAAATCAAATGTTGTATCTTTAAGCATAGACAGATTTAATAAGTTTTCCGGATTGTTGTTAACTAAAAAGACAATCTCATCTCTGCTTCAAAACCTTGGCTTTTCTTTAAATTCTTCAAAGAAGAAAAATCTATCTTTTAAAGTTCCCAGCCATAGGTTTGATATAAGTCTTGAGGAAGATTTATATGAAGAGATATTAAGGTGCCATGGATATGACAATATTCCAATTAAACCCTCTAAAGCATCCCTTATTCGTCCTCAAAATACAATTTCAAGTACATCAGCATTAAAGACCGGTCTTATTTTTGGTGGCTTTAAAGAATTAATGCACATGCCTTTTGTGTCTGAAGAAAATTTTATGAAACTTAATTCTAAACCCAAGAAACCAGCTCAGTTACTTAATCCGATCAATGAAAATGAGCCTATGATGCGTGGCAGCTTATTTGAGGGTTTATTTTTAGCAATCAATCTTAATGTAAAAAAAGGATACTCATCACTCAAGATTTTTGAGTCGGGGAATGTATTTCTTAAGCGTGGAGATGACTTTATACAACATCACCATATTTCAGGAATTGTCTATTATCATGAGCCACAAAAAAGCTGGGATTCAAAAGTTATTTCTTATGACTTTTATTCTTTTAAAGCTGAGATCTATCAGCTTCTTCAGACTCTTGGTGTGGATGATTTGAGGCTAGAGTCTAATTCAAATAATAGTGCATTTAACTTAAATTCTATGCATATCTACTCAGGTACAAAAGTCATAGGATCACTTGGAGAAATTGACCTTGCAATTACTCGGAAGCTTATTAAAAATACTGCCTTTGGATTTGAGCTTTATCCCCAGGAAATATCACGCCATTCAAAAGTTATAAAGTTAAAATCCATCAGTAAATTTCCATCTTCGACACGAGATATAAATATTCTGATTAATAAATCTAATACCTACGAGGATGTGCAACAAATATTGGCAACAGGCTCAATAAGCTTTTTAAATAACTTTGCTTTGGTAAATACTTTTGAGGGCAAGGGCATCCCAGCTGGACTAATCAGTATGACATTAAGCTTTATTTTTCAGAGCGTTGATAAGTCTCTCAAAGATTCTGAAATCAATGACTCTATGAATCATATTTTACGTTTATTAAAAAAATCTTTGCAGGCAGAAATTCGATCATGACCCTTGTTAAAAAAGATCTTAGTCAGAAACTCAAGGAAGACTTAAACTTAAGAATGGAGACGACAGATTTATTGGTTGACGAATTTTTTAATTTAATTAAAAAATCTCTTCGTGATTCTAAAAAAGTAAAATTTTCAGGTTTTGGTACTTTCGAAGTCTTTCAAACCAAGGCTAGGGTTGGAAGGAATCCTAAAACCATGGAAAATTTTCCGATCTTGTCCCGTAACAAAGTAAGATTCACAGCAACAACAAAAGCAAAGACTTATTTGAACTAGCTATGAGTAACTCAGCCAATCCTTTTAACAAATCAGATTTAATTCTTCAAATAGAGAGAAAATTCTCTCATTTAAATCAAGAAATTATTAGTGAAGCTATTGAATTATTGCTACAAGAGATTATTAATCATGCTGCTTTAGATCAAAGAATTGAAATAAGAGGTTTTGGTGTATTTTCTAAGAAGAACATTAGGCCTCGAAAATTTACTAACCCAAGAACCAAAGAAGTTTCATATTTGGGTGAGACAGCCACCATGCATTTCAAAGCATCAGATTCATTGCTTTCTTCGCATGACTGATCCTAAGATAATTGTAGCAATTGATTCCTATGATTATGATAGTTCTGTCTCTATGTTAAACGCATTGAATCCCCAGCTATGCCTAGTTAAGATAGGCAGTGTTGCGTTTAATTCGTTAGGTAAAGAATTTCTCCAGTTAACCCATGAGAAAGGGTTTAAAATATTCTTAGATTTAAAGCTTCATGATATTCCCAATACTGTTCATGAGACTATTTTAGGATTTTCTGATTGCGTCATTGAGATGCTTACAATTCATTTATCTGGAGGTAAAGAGATGATTGAAAGTGCAATTAAAGCTGCAAAACAAATAGATACCAAAGTCATAGGTGTTTCAGTTTTGACTAGCTTGAAAGACGAGGATTCAAAAGAACTATTTCAAAATACTGCTGCAGATCAAGCCGCAAGACTATTTCAACTTGCAATTGAAACTGAAGTTGACGGAATTGTTTGCTCTCCATTAGAGCTTGAGCTTGCTCATAAGCTTCTATCTCCAAGCGTTCTTAAGATTACCCCGGGCATTAGAGACTCTATTGGTGGCGATGATCAATCACGCACTATGACTGCAAAGGAAGCAATTCGAAATGGAGCATCCTATATAGTCATCGGTAGACCCATTTCTAACGCGTCAAATATTTCTCTGGCATTAGAGCAATTTTCTAAATCAATTTATGAGTAAAACAAGTATTCAACAAATAAATGCTGCTCTTAAAAAAGTTGCTCAAAGACCTCCCTCCCATAAAAAGTTTTCCCTTTCTTATAATTCAGAGTATTTAGAATACAAATCTCATCTGAGAGATTTTTCATCTGAGCAATTCAAACTGCTAGACTCTCTTTTTAATGAGCTATCTATCGATGAGTCCATTCAGGATTTATTTATAGGAAAAGTTGTGAACTCTACAGAGGGAAGGCCAGCACTTCATCATAAATATAGATCTACTAAACCAACACAAGAGTTTGATTTCAAAAAAATATGCCAGCCCTTTATCCAGAGAATTAAAAAAGAAAAATATCAAAATATCATTACCTTTGGTATTGGGGGTTCTTATGAGGGCCCAAAGCTCTTGCAAGAGTTTTTATTTAACCATCAATCAAGAATTAATTATGCATTTATATCTGGTCCAGATCAGGAGGAGTTTAATGCTATTTTGAAACCTTTGATGGGCCAAAAGAATTTCTATATTTTTGCCTCAAAATCCCTTTCGACAGATGAAACTTTATCTTGTTTGAAATGGCTTGGAAATCATCGAACTCCAAATAACTCTATAGTTATTACCTCTAATTCTGATGAAGCCAAATCCTTGGGTTTTGATGAGGAGTCAATAGTGCCATTTCCAGAGTCAGTGGGAGGCAGGTACTCAATCTGGTCCCCAATTTCTATCAGCGCCTCCATAGAAAATAATTTTATGGACTTTATTCAAGGAGGAGCCCTTGCCGACTCACTACTGACTGGAATTTCTGCTGAGTCAAAAAAGTATCAAAAATTTATTAAAACCCTAGTTTTCTCTGACATTTGGTTTAATACTTTTCGCAACAAAAAAAATAGAGTGGTGTTAACTTATAACTGGCCATTAAGATCTTTCGCCAACTATGCTCAACAACTTGAGATGGAGTCACTTGGCAAACCCTTCAATTCTAAATCAATATTTCACTCTACAGGTCAAACCATTTATGGGGGATTTGGTTCTACAGCACAGCATTCATACTTTCAATTATTGCATCAGGGGACCTCTAATACTGCAGCAGATATTATTTTTTGTAGCTCTGAGAACAGTTTACTCCTTGAAGCTCAAGCTCTTGGGCAGTCTGAATTATTGTCAGGGATTAAGCAATTATCAAAAAACACATTAGAAAAAACTAATGGCAATATTCCAGTTAACTTATTTAAACTCAAATCGTTATCATTAAAAACTTTAGGGTTTTTAATCTCTTCATGGGAGCATAGAGTTTTCCTTACATCTCAAATGCTTGAAATTAATCCATTTGATCAATATGGAGTCAAAGCAGGTAAAATAGCAGCAAAGCAAAAGCTAAAAAAACTGTAAGCATTAATTGTTAAACTGATTTAGATGAAAAATACTTTAATTTCCAAACAAATTAGAAGAAATATTCTAGAAATGGCATTTCACGGCTCTACTGTTCATCTCGGTTGCGCATTATGTCTAGTTGAGATTTTTGCAGTCATTTATAGGAATCATCTAAATTATGATTACTTTAATCCGTCTGATCCCTCAAGAGATTTTTTAATACTAAGTAAGGGCCATGGTGTAATGGCTCAGTATGCTTGTATGAGGGAACTAGGATGGCTTACACAAGAAACTTTACTAAATTATTTTGGAGATGGAACGGATCTTAAGGGCTTGTCTGATTCAAGAGTCCAGGGTTTGGAGGTGACATCGGGGTCACTTGGTCATGGTTTATCGGTGGGTGTTGGCATTGCTTTTGGCCATAAAATAAAAAATGTATCTCAAAAAACATTTATTATCGTTGGCGATGGAGAATTAAATGAGGGTCCTTGCTGGGAGGCAATTCAATTCGCCGGCCATCATCAGCTTCAAGACTTATTGATTATAGTAGATAAAAACAATTTTCAGGCTATGGATGAAACTGCAGCAATTATCAATCAAGATAATCTTAAAAATCAGATTGAATCATTCAATTTCAATGTCATGGAGGTTGATGGGCACAATGAGCTTGAAATTGATAATGCCATTAATAATTTATATGAACGGAGAAATAATAGACCAAGCTGCATTATCGCCAATACAATAAAAGGAAAAGGTGTTTCTTTTATGGAGAATAAAAATGAATGGCATTATCTTCGATTGAATCAGGCCCTTTATGATGCTGCGTTAATTGAGCTAGAGCGATGAGAGATACTTTTTCTTCTAAGCTGGTAGATTTAGCTCATTCTGATCCAAAGTTATTATTACTTACTGGAGATCATGGGTATGGTCTTTTCAATAGCTTGCGCGAGGCAAGACCTCAGCAATTTATAAATATGGGTATTGCAGAGCAGAATATGGTAGGTGTAGCTGCTGGCTTATCAAGAGTTGGATTTAAACCAATTGTATATGGCCTTAGTGCATTCATTCCAATCAGGGTTTTAGAGCAAATCAAATTAGATGTTTGTCATGATAATTTACCAGTAATTTTTATAGGCGATGGAGCCGGGTTTGTTTACAGTCATCTCGGAACCAGTCATCAGTCAACCGAAGACATAGCTGTCACCAGAGCCATTCCAAATCTCATAGTTATGTCTCCGGGAGATAGATTTGAATTAGCTAGATGCATTGACCTAGCTTATGATTCAAATTTACCGGTATATATACGGCTGGGTAAAGCGGATAGGGGCGATGTTCACTCTAAAAATTTAATTTTTAATCTTGGCGATCTTATTCATTTAAAAGAGCCAGATCCTTCTGATACAAGAGTTACTCTCGTAGCAACTGGCTCAATGCTAAAAATGGCTTCCTTGCTTTGTGAGAGCTTCCCTTCATTAGGCTTAGTAAGCGCCCCATCTTTAAAACCAATCAATGCACGTCATATTAAAGACCTATGCGAAAAGAATCATACAATCATAACTTTGGAAGAACATTCAATCTATGGAGGCCTAGGCTCTATTATTTCAGATGTAGCAGCCAGCATGTCACATGCAACTGTTAAAAAATTAGGAATCCAGGACAGGTTTTCTGAGCATTGCGGTTCTTATGAATATTTATTATCTGAGCATAAGATAGACTTTGAATCCCTTAAAGTTGAAATTTATAATTGCATCTACTCATCTGAGCAGGCAGCAGGATGATGGTTAGAAGCTTTCACTAGAAATGAATATTGCATTTTTTGGGGCTTCTAGCCAAATAGCTAAAGGCCTAATAAAAAACTTTTCTAGACAAGAAATCAATAAGCTTTATTTCTTTGTAAGAGACAAAGAGCCCTTTGCTGAATGGCTTATAGGCTCAGAAATAGACTTCGATAATTCTAAAATTAAAACGTATAACGAGATTTCAAGAGAGCTAGATTTTGACTTGTTGATTAATTGCATTGGAGCTGGCGATCCTGCCAAGGCTGTAAACATGAGCTCTTCAATTGTGTCAATAACTCAAAAATATGATGAGCAAGTATTGAATTATTTGAGCTCTCACCCAAATACTAAATATATTTTTTTAAGTTCTGGGGCTGCTTATGGTGATGTTTTTTCGTCTCCTCCAATAAAATACACTCAAACAACTCTTGATACTAACTCCATCAAACCCAAAGAAATGTATGCAATTTCAAAAATTAAGGCTGAGCTTAGTCACCGGGAACATCCGCAATTTTCTATAATAGATATTAGAATATTTGGTTATTTTGATACTGAAATTAGTATCGAAAGTAGGTTTTTTTTGACAGATGCATTGCGATCAATTACTGAGAAAAAGATATTTATCACAAATAAAAAAAATTTTACTAGAGATTATATCGGGGCTGATGATCTGTATCAGCTGATAACCTTGCTAATAGCTGAGCCTCGATTAAATTTAGTCGTTGATGCTTACTCATTAGCACCAATTGATAAGTTCTCAATGCTAGAAACATTAAAAAGAAATTTTGATTTTAAATATAAATTTGAAGACATCACGGTTGGCGTGAATGCAACTGGCGCTAAAGATAATTACTATTCTAAAAATTATTGTGCTAAAAATTATGGCTATCAACCCAGTCTAAGCTCTGAAGAAATTATTGTTACCGTTGCTAATTCAATCTTGCTCAGTCATTCTAAAAAGTAGAGCATGACAATAAACTTAAAAGAGATTCCCAGCAATCCAGGAATATATAAGTTCTTTTCAAACAAAACAATTATTTATATAGGTAAAGCAAAGAATCTCAAGGTAAGAGTCTCATCTTACTTTGGAAACAGTATTAAGGATCGTAAGACTCAAAAAATTAAGGCTTTAACCGATAGAATTGAAACATTTTCAACTCGCACGGAGGCAGAAGCTTTGCTTTTGGAGCAGTCCTTAATTAAAGAAAACCTACCACGTTTTAACATATTGCTTAGAGACGATAAAACCTACCCATATATTCACTTTTCAATGAGCAAGACGTTCCCAGGAATTAGTTTAAAGAGAACAAAAAATGCAGTCACAAAAAACTATTTCGGTCCTTTCATAAGCGCTCATGGCGTCAGATCATCCATAAAGGATTTACAAAAAATTTATCAAATTAGAAATTGTAGTGATTCAACATTTAACAATCGTTCAAGACCTTGCATTGAGCATCAAATGCATAGATGTTCAGCTCCATGTGTCAATTTAATTTCTAAGACTGATTATATTGAAAATATCTCAGCTGCTCAGAATTACCTTGAATCCTCTGGCAAAAAAACAAAAGATCTAATGCTAAGAAAAATGCGAGATTATGCTGAAAGGCAAGAATTTGAGCGTGCAAGTGAAATGAAAAAAAAAATTACCTCTTTGGATATGCTTCACCAAGAAAAAGCTTTCGACAGTAATCTTGTCAGCGTAGATTTTTTTTCATGCTCTTTTAAAGATGGGGTTACAGGCGCAAGCATTCTTTCTGTTCGAGAGGGTAAGATTAGAGGCACTAAGACGCATTATCTAAGGGAGAATCTCTCGCTAGAGATTGATAGCCTCTATCAGAGCCTGATTCTTTCATACTACCAAAATAGCTTCTCTCTTCCTCAAAAAATTCTACTAACAACTAGACCAATTAATATAAATTTGATGGAAGCAGCAATAAAGCTTAAGTTTTCTAGAACCATACCAATTACTTGTGCAATACCGAAATCAGCTAAAGCACTTGCTGCACTATCTAAATTGAATGCAAATCAAATTATTGAGAATAAACTCAGCCAGGCAAATAGATTTGAATATGCCATGTTAGATCTTGCATCTAAATTGGGTTTAAAAAAGAGAGCATTAGAGATTGAGGGATATGATGTCAGTCATCACGCTGGATCTTATGCTGTCGCATCTTGTGTCAAGTATACCAATGAAGGTCCAGATAAAAAATCTTATCGTTTATACAATATTCCAAAAATATTTTCTGGTAATGATATTGGATCGATCCAGAATATTTTAGAGAGGCGTTTCAAAAATATAGAAAAAATGAATATCCCAGATATTCTTTTGATAGATGGAGGTAAGGCCCAGCTTAATGTAGCAATGAAAGTATTTAAAAATATTTCTCCTTCCCCAGTAATTCTTAGCATAGTGAAGGGCGCTAATAGAGTTAGGGCTACAGAAACTATTCTATCCAAGGATGGAGTAATAGAAATTGCCAAGGATTCTCCAGCATTCACTCTGTTACAGAAGATTCGTGATGAATCTCACAGATTTGCTATTTTAAGTAATAGGATGAAGAAAAATAAAAAGGTGAAATATTCAATACTGGACTCTATTCAGGGCCTTGGACCTAATAAAAAACGAAACCTTTTGAGGGAATTTAAGTCTCTTACAAGAATTAAAAAGAGCTCGATAAATGAGCTATGTCGCGTAGAGGGTATTAGTATTAAAATAGCCAATCAGATTAAAAATACACTTTAAATTAGATGAAATATTTTATTAATTTTTTAACATTCTCACGCATTATTTCAGCGCCAATATTGTTTATTTTAATTACGAACCTCGATTCCTATGGGCTTGTTTTTATAATTTTCTTTTTAGCAAGTATTTCTGATTATCTAGATGGTTTTCTTGCAAGAAAATATAATTTAACTTCGATTTTAGGCGAAATCTTAGATCCTATTGCAGACAAGATATTGATTGTATTCAGTTTGATAGGTTTGGGCATAGCGATGGAAAGCATTTTTATAGGAGGCTTAACTAGCATAATTTTAGCTCGAGAGTTTTGGGTAAGCGCCTTAAGAGATATGAATGCTCGTTTAGGCAATGTTAATGCTACGAAAGTTACATTTTTAGCAAAAATTAAAACCACGTTGCAAATGATAGCCATTGCTTCTTATTTTATTGCACTTCATCTTGGAAATGCTCTTATGATTTTTTTATCCGACTTTATTTTATTGCTAGCAACCATTGTTACTTTAAAAACTGGGATATCATATACAATAGCCTCCTTTGGAATTAAGAAGGAGGGTTAATTTTTTTTAAAACTAAGTTATTTTTGGCAATATAATTAAAAATTAGCATTATATGAATAATAATATTTTACACCTTATCAAAAGAAGCTCAGAGCTATTCGATTTAGATATTAACAACCTTGAAGAACAAATTGGCAGCATAGTTAAATCCTCAAGTTTTTTGGTTTTAGGTGGGGCTGGTTCAATTGGCCAAGCTGTAGTTAAAGAAATATTCCAACGTGACCCAAAGAAGCTTGATGTCATTGATATTAGTGAGAATAATTTAGTAGAACTCGTTAGAGATGTAAGAAGCTCATTTGGCTACATTACCGGCACCTTTAGGACTTTTGCATTAGATATTGGCTCTCTGGAATTTGATGCGTTTATCAGTGATTCTAATGGGTATGATTATGTTCTCAATCTCTCAGCTTTAAAGCATGTGAGGTCAGAGAAAGATCCTTATACGCTCATGAGAATGATTCAAGTAAATATTTTTAATACAGAAAGTTCAATCCATCACTCCATAGCTGTTGGAGCAAAAAAATATTTCTGCACTTCCACCGATAAGGCAGCAAACCCAGTAAATATGATGGGTGCATCCAAGCGAATCATGGAGATGTTTTTGATGAAAGAAAGCTTACATATTCCAATTTCAACAGCTCGTTTTGCAAACGTAGCTTTTTCTGATGGTTCTTTGCTCCATGGTTTCAATCAAAGAATCATGAAGGGTCAGCCTATTGTTGCCCCTGATGATGTTAAGAGATACTTTGTCACTCCAAAAGAGTCTGGGCAACTATGCTTACTATCTTGTTTATTTGGAGAGAATCGAGATATTTTCTTTCCTAAACTTAGCGAGGAGCTTCATCTAATAACCTTCAAAGAAATTGCAGAAGCTTTTTTGCTCCAAAGAGGCTTCCAACCCTATTCATGCGAATCTGAAGAAGAGGCACGCGAATTATCTTCCACCCTTCCACAAAAAAAACTTTGGCCATGTTTTTTTTCTCGAAGCGATACTACCGGAGAAAAAGATTTCGAAGAATTTTTCTCCCAGGATGAAATATTGGATATAGATACCCTCAACAGCATAGGAATAATTAAAAATGAAGCATTGTTTGACGCTGCAAAATTAGAGCACTTTAAAAAGGAAGTGAATAGTATGAAAAAAATGAGGACTTGGCATAAAGATGACCTTTTAGCCTTGTTTAATAATTTTATTCCAAATTTTAATCATATTGAAACTGGGAAGTATTTAGATGAGAAAATGTAATATACAGTCTTATGAATAAATCACTTATTAATTTTATTCACAACCTTTATGAAACCGATGAGTTCATACCTCTTCATGAGCCTCAGTTTGAAGGGAATGAAAAAAAATATGTTACTGATGCAATTGATAGCACTTATGTTTCCAGCTCAGGATATTATGTAAATAAATTTGAAGAAGATATCTCGGTTTTAACTTCCTGCACTAAAGCAGTTTCCTTGGTTAACGGAACTGCTGCTTTGAGTTTGGCAATGTATATGTCAAATATACGAACTGGTGACCTTGTAATAACACAGCCATTAACCTTTATAGCAACTTGCAATGCGATTCATCATCTTGGAGCTTCACCAATTTTTATTGATATATCTTTGGATAGCCTTGGACTTGATCCAGCTGCTGTTCTTGAATTCTTAGAAGCTTATGCTTGTATAGATGACGATGGTAATTGCGTGTTTAAAGAATCGGGCCAAAAGATTAAGGCAATTGTTCCAATGCACACATTTGGACATCCTGTAGATTTAGATCAATTTACAAAAATTTGCGAAGATTGGAACTTAATTCTTATAGAGGACGCAGCTGAAAGCCTTGGATCTTTATACAAAGGAAAACATACAGGTTCTTTTGGAAGGTTTGGTGCTCTGAGTTTTAATGGTAATAAAACGATTACCACTGGAGGAGGAGGCATGCTCCTCTGCAGTAAGTCTTTTGAAGGCGAACGCGCTAAAAACCTTTCTACAACCGCAAAGCTCCCCCATCCTTATGAATTTTTTCATGATGAAGCTGGATTTAACATGAGAATGCCAAATTTAAATGCAGCTTTAGGATGTGCTCAGCTCGAATCTCTAGAAAAATTCTTGATTGCTAAAAAAATTATTGCAAATTCTTACAGAGAATTTTTTGCAGATACTGAGGCTACGTTTATCTCTCAGCCAGAATATGCTGAATCAAATTATTGGCTAAATGCAATCTTATGCGCTGATGAGACTTCAAAAAATGAATTGTTGGAGTATTCAAATAACCAAGGTGTTAATATGAGACCTATTTGGAAGCTAATGTATAAATTACCAATGTTTAGTCATGCGATAATGGGAGAGATGGGTAATGCAGAAAAAATTGAAAGTTTACTGGTTAATTTGCCTAGCTCTCCTAAAAAAGCAATAAGAAAATGAATAGTAAATTAAAACTTGTGACTTTAAATCGAACTCATTCTGCAAGAGATGCTTTGGAGTTGATTAATGTATCTTCTTTAAACTTTGCATTAATTGCTGATGATGAAAATAAACTTTTAGGCACAATTACAGATGGTGATGTCAGAAGATTTTTGCTTGCCGGTCATCAGATTGAAAATGATGCGACTCTTGCTATGAACCCTTCACCCATAACAGGAAATACAAAACAATCAGTCAAGGAATTAAATAACTTAATGCAGAAGCATAATATTGCTGCTGTTCCAATTCTTGATGAGAATTCAAAAATTGTTGATTTAGAAATTTCTAATACAGGAATTTCATCACAAAAAAAAGTATATGATAATTCAGTTTTTCTTATGGCCGGGGGATTAGGTACTCGCCTTCAACCATTAACAGATGATAGCCCTAAGCCAATGCTCCAAGTTGGTGGTAAACCACTTTTAGAGATAATTCTTAAGAACTTTATTGAGCATGGGTTTGTCAACTTTTATATTTCTGTGCAATACCTACCTGAGATCATTATGGATTACTTCCAGGATGGTAAAAATTTAGGAGTCTCGATTAAATACATACAGGAAGATCAGCCTTTGGGAACAGCAGGAGCTCTCGGATTAATCCCTCAAGAAGCCCTAGATTCTCCTATTATTGTTATGAATGGAGACATATTAACTTCTGTAGATTTCCCAGCACTATTGGATTATCACAGTAAACATGAAGGCGCCGCAACAATGTGTGTAAGAGACTATGAATTTCAAGTACCCCTTGGAGTTATAGAGGGAAATGGGTCCAAAATTAATATGATAAAAGAAAAGCCTATTCATAAGTGCCAAGTTAATGCTGGCATTTATGTAATTAATTCAGATATTGTTAAAATAATTCCAGAAAATAAAAGAGTCGACATGCCTGATTTTTTAAGCGATCAGATCTCCCAGGGTAATTCTGTTCACATGTTTCCGATTCATGAATATTGGCTAGATATTGGAAGATTAGAAGATTTTAATAAAGCTCAGATTGATTACCCTCAATCTTATTAAGCAATAACCCTGCCTAATCCCAGGTTACCCAAGGAGCTTCATCTGAAGCATATAAATCATTAAGATATTTTTTTTCATTAAGAGTATCCATTGGCTGCCAAAAACCATCGTGCTTGTAGGCACTCATTTGCCCAAGGTCTGTAATTTTTTTTACGGGCTCGTCTTCCCAGGCAGTCATATCAGAGTCTATAAAATCTACAACCGAGGGATGTAAAATAAAGAACCCTCCATTAATCCAGGCATTGCCACCTTGAGGCTTCTCGCTAAAAGTTTCTACAGAACTATCTTCGGCAATAGATAGCACCCCAAATCTAGATGGGGGATTAACTGCTGTTACTGTAGCAAGCTTATTATGACTTTCATGAAATTCAACTAACTCAGAAATATTAATATTGCCTACCCCATCACCATATGTAAGTAAAAAAGGTTCATCCGGCTCAAGGTACTTCTTAATTTTCTTAATTCTACCTCCAGTTAGCGTTCCTTCTCCCGTTTCGACGCATAGTACGGACCAATTTTCATCATGATTTTCAGAAACGACTTCGGAGGATTTATTTTTTAGATCAAATAGAACATCCCCATTTGAGAGGCTGTAATTCTCAAAATACTCTTTGATAACAGACCCTTTATACCCGCAACAGATAATAAATTCATTTACACCATGAGAGGATAAAATTTTCATGATGTGCCAAATTATTGGCTTATTTCCTATTTCAACCATAGGCTTAGGCTTTAGAGTTGTCTCTTCGGATAGACGGGTGCCTAATCCACCAGCCAAAATAACAGCCTTCATACATCCTCCTAGAAATTAAATTGAATTATACAATGAACAACTTGTATATTCAGTTAAAATCATCGCACATAAACGAATATTAGCTATAATTTCAATTTGGCTGGATGGCAGAGTGGTCATGCAGCGGCCTGCAAAGCCGTTTACGCCGGTTCGATTCCGGCTTCAGCCTCCATGGGTTAAAGTATAAAAAATGAAAGAAAAAGAAAATTTTGTTGTTGTGAGTGGAGGCTTCGATCCTATTCACTCAGGCCACATAGCGCTTTTTAAAAATGCATCAAAATATGGAAGTGTTATAGCAATCATTAACAATGATAATTTCTTACTTAGAAAAAAAAAATATATATTCTTACCAATAACTGAGAGGCTAGAAGTTGTTTCCTCAAATCAGTTTATCTCTGAAGCAATAGTATCTGTAGATCAAGATAATACTGTTTCATTGTCGATTCAAAAGTTAATAGATGATGGTTACAGCCTTAAATATTTTGCCAATGGTGGTGATAGGAAAACTCTAGTAGATATTCCAGAATTAGAAGTGTGTATAAAAAATAATATAGAGTTAATTTTTGGGATTGGCGGAGGTAAAACTCAATCAAGCTCTGATTTAACAGAAAATTTATTTTCATTTATGAGTAATAAAGAAGATATTGCACAGAATATTTCTATAAAAAATATTACTCAAAAACCTTGGGGTACTTATCAAGTTCTTCAAAAAGAAGAAAAATTTTTAGTCAAAAAACTTACCATTAATCCAGGCGAGGAAATTTCCAGTCAATTTCATGAGCATCGCCATGAGCATTGGATTTTAGTTTGTGGTGCAATAAAAGTTATACTTGATGGTAAACACCATGAAATGGAGCCAAACAATCATTTATATATTCCCAAGGGATCTAAGCATCAAATTATAAATCCCCACTTACAGCCAGCTGAGATAATTGAGATACAGTCAGGAGATATAATAAATGAGGATGATATTGTTAGATTGAGCGATAAATATCGTAGAGACGGTAAATGAGTTATCAATTTTAATGAAAATTACAATTATTGGTTCTGGCTATGTTGGATTAGTATCAGGCGCATGTTTTGCAGAGCTTGGGCATGATGTAATTTGTTTAGATATTAATCCCAAAGTAATTGCTCAATTAAAGATTGCAAAAGCACCTTTTTTTGAGCCAGACCTCAACAGACTTATTGAAAAAAATATTCTTAAGAAGAGGCTTAAATTCACTACATCGTACTTTACAGGATGTAAAAATAATATCTTTTTTATATGTGTAGATACTCCAGACGATGGGGCGGGTTCTCCAGACTTAAAAAATTTAAACTCAGTTCTAGCTACTCTTAAAGATAAGATTAAAAAGGATGCAGTTCTCGTCTTAAAATCAACTCTTCCCATTGGAACTAATAAGAGCATCGCTGAGTCTATGGATAAACATTTTCTTTCTAAAAATATTAATATAGATGTGTGCTCGAATCCCGAGTTTCTTAAAGAGGGTTCGGCAGTAAATGACTTCATGCATCCTGATCGTATTATTCTAGGCACGCCAAATAAATTTTCAAAGTTATTACTAACTGAAATTTATAAACCTTTAAAACTTCCATCAAATAGTTTTTTTTATATGAGTGTAGAATCTGCTGAGCTCACTAAATATGCATCAAATACTTTTTTAGCAACTAAGATTAGCTTTATGAATGAAGTTGCTCAAATTGCAGAAAAAACAGGTGCAAATATTCATGAGGTAAGAGCAGGAATGGGCGCAGATAAGAGAATTGGCTCTCACTTCTTATATGCGGGACTTGGATTTGGTGGATCCTGCTTCCAAAAAGATATGAAAGCGCTCATAAGTTTTGAAAAGAAAAGCAAGATAAAAAATAGCATCATTGCTGAGGCTCTAAAAATTAACCAGAATCAAGTGAAACTATTTCTTAACAAGATTAAAAGCAATGCTGGCCCCAATTTAAAAAATAAATCTTTCATAATATGGGGCCTCTCATTTAAGCCAAATACAGATGATATTCGAGATTCTATTGCGATTGAGCTTATTAAATTACTCTCACCAAATGTGAAGCAACTATATTTATTTGATCCGAAGGTAACAAGTGATTCCCTAAGCTGCTTAAATCAATATAAGAATATTCAGTTCCTAAATACGAAATATGAAAACTTCAGTTCAGCTCATGGTTTGATTATTTGTACAGAATGGGATGACTTTGTAAGCCCTAAAATACAGGAATTACAAAAATTGAAAGATCGAATCATATTTGATGGAAGAAATATTCTAGATTCTGAAATTTTGAAAGAAAATAATTTATCTTATATCGGCATTGGTATATAGAAAACTTTGAATCAATGTCAGCACCATTAGTAACAGTAATCCTCGCAACTTATAATCAACAACCTTATGTAGAAAAAGCTCTAAAAAGTATTTTGGATCAAACTTACACAAATATTGAGATAATTGTTTGTGATAATGGCTCTACAGATGGAACAAAAAATGTAATTTCTGAAACTATCTCTTCCCATGGAGACATTATTTATCTAAATTTCTCTGAAAATAAAAGTATTACCTCGCGACATAATCATTGTATTGGTCTTGCAAAGGGACAGTTCGTATCAATTTTATTTGGAGATGATTATTACGATTCATACAAAATAGAAAAACAAGTTACAGCATTTGCTGAACTAGATTCTTCCTGGGGCGTTGTCTATGGACCTACGAAAATTAAGAATCAACTAACCAATCATTCTGAAGTCATGCCTGGCCTTAAAGAAGATGGGTATGTTTTAAATAAATTATTAAAAAATTGGCATATTGGAGGGATGATGAATTGTGTAGTGCCTTTAACAAGAATTGAATGCTATCAAAAATACTTAAACTATGAGGATATTTTTACAGAAGGCGAAGGAGTATTTTTAAGGATAGCTATAGACTATAAATTCTTCTATTTGTCTGAGCCATTGTCAGTAATGACGGAGCATGAAAATAACTATGGCAAGAGTGTTATATCAAATATTCGCAATCATGATTTAGTTTTAGCGCGCTTAGCATCCATGGATACATTGCCTATTAAAACTCAAGATTTCATAAAAGTTCATCGCTCTATGGGGTTATTTAATGCCGCATGGCATTGCCTAAGAACAAACTTTAATGTTCGCACTGCAAGAGAGCTCTTGATTTCAGCAATTAAAATTCATCCCTTTGCTTTATTGCACTTAAAGGTAATTTTTGGGATTATTTTAATGCTTTTGCCAGGCCTATTACTCGACAAGGTAAATAAAATCATAAATAGAATTTTTAGAATTACACCTTTTAGTATTAATAATTAAAAGATTAATTTTTTTTAATCTCTCTCTCAATTTTTAGCTATAATTACCACCACTGAAACTTATTAAATATTCAACGAAAAAAAAATATGGAAAATGTAGTAAATAGCAAAGAAGAACTCAGAGTTCCATACGGTCTTTCGGTTCATGGTGAGGAAGAAATAGAGGCTGTTGTAGAGGTTTTAAGAACTTCGACACAGATGTCAAAAAATGTCTTATCTTTTGAGAAATCTATAGCCAAGCTCTTCGCAAAAGATTATGGAGTTATGGTGAATTCTGGATCATCTGCTTTATATGTTTTAATTGAATCACTTAACCTGCCTAAGGGCTCAGAGGTTATTACTCCCGCTCTTACTTTTGCTACAACAGTTGGTTGTTTAGTAAAGAATGATTTGAAACCCCACTTTGTAGATGTTGGCTTAGATACATATTGCGTTGACCTTGAGAAGATTTCTCAGGCCATAAATGGTAATACTTCAGCAATTATAGCGCCTGATCTCATGGGTAATATTTGTGATTGGAAAGGTATTCAAGCTTTAGCTAAGCAGAATGATATTAAAGTAATTTGTGATTCAGCCGACACCCTTGGTGCAAAATTACATGGCAAATCTACTGGTGAGTATTGCGATGCGGCAATTACAAGCTTTTATGGCTCTCATGTTATCAATGGAGCTGGCAATGGCGGAATGTTAGTAACTAATGATGAGAAAGTATTTGATCATTCAAAGCTTTTAAGATCTTGGGGCAGAAGTTCTTCCTTATTCTCTGATAGTGAGGCTATTGAAAATAGATTTAACGTAGCATTAGACGGAATAACTTATGATGCAAAATTCATTTTTGAAGAAATTGGATATCAGTTAGAGCCATCTGAGATAAGCGCAGCATTTGCAAATGTGCAATTGAAAAAACTAGACCACAACATGGAGCAAAGGCAAAGTAACTTTGCAAAGCACACTAGTTTTTTTGGACAATATAAAAATTATTTTGTGTTACCCAATGAGAATCCTAATGCAGAGACAGCTTGGCTTGCATACCCATTAATTGTTAAAGAGGATGCCCCTTTTACCAGAACGGACATGCAAATTTATCTGGAAAAAAGAAATATTCAGACCCGAGTAGTATTTACAGGCAATATATTAAGGCAGCCTGGATACAAAAATATTGATTGCATTGGTTCAGCTGATGATTTTGTCAATGCTGATAATGTAATGAGAGGCGGGATACTCCTAGCATTACATCATGGTGTCACAGATGAGATGATGTCTCATGTTCATAATTCCTGTTCTGATTTTATTTCTAGTCACAGTTAAATTAATTTGTTATGACAATTTTAAACTTTCAGGATTCTAATTGAGTATTGCATTCAATAAATCTTTTTGGAATGGTAAAAAAGTTCTTATTACTGGTCACAGCGGATTTAAGGGCTCTTGGTTAACCTTGTTGCTAAATTATTTGGGTGCAGAGGTTTGTGGCGTTTCCTCTGCTGCATTAAATAATAATCAGGAACTATTTACCGCTTTAAATCTAGATAAATATTGTGATTCGTATGATTTAGATATCAGAAATCGTGAAGTCGCCGAGGTCTTTGATAAGTTTCAGCCTAGCATAGTCTTTCATATGGCTGCTCAGCCTTTAGTTAGAGCTTCGTATGAAATTCCATTTGAAACTTATGATATTAACGTCATGGGAACATTAAATATTTTAGAGAATATTAGAAAATCATCTTCAGCAGCTGCAAGCGTTTTTATTACAACTGATAAATGCTACGAAAACAAAGAATGGGCATGGGGATATCGAGAGAATGATCCAATGGGGGGCTTTGACCCTTACAGTAGTAGCAAAGCATGTGCGGAACTGCTCATTAAGTCATATCAGCAATCATTTTCAAGTGAATCTCTTGCTATTAGCTCAGTAAGAGCTGGAAATGTGATTGGGGGTGGGGATCTTTCTGAGGATAGATTACTCCCAGATATTTATAGAGCAATCATCAATAACCATGAGGTTAAGCTAAGAAATCCAATAGCCACAAGACCTTGGCAGCATGTTTTAGAGCCATTAATAGGTTATTTGATGGTTGCAGAGGATTTATTTTTATCTGGGCACGAGCGCAATGATTCTTGGAATTTTGGGCCGAATGTTACCGATATAAGAACAGTATCAGAAATAGCTAAATTATTTTCTTCTCACTGGGGGGTGGATAATATTATTGAAGATGAAAATTCTGAAAATCATCATGAGGCCAAATCATTAAGCCTAGATTCCAGCAAAGCTTTTTTTGGATTAAAGTGGCACCCCGTATGGAATGTTGAGAAAGCAATTCTTGAAACAGCAGAGTGGTACAAAGTTTTACAAAATAATGATGATGTTTTTACAAAGACAAATAAACAGATTGAAGAATATATTTCTAATTTTAAATCATGATTAATCGTTTCAAGCTTAGTAATTTAAAAATTGCTGTTATAGGACTAGGTTACGTTGGTCTGCCATTGGCCGTAGAGTTTGGAAAGAAATGTTCTGTTCTTGGTTTTGATATCAATGAAAGTCGTATAAATAGTTTGAATCAAGGAAACGACTCTACTCTTGAGGTTTCTAAGTTAGAGATAAAACAATCAAAATATCTCAAGTTTACGAACGATCAAGACACTTTATCAACTTGCAATATTTTTATTGTTACTGTGCCAACGCCAATAGATAAATACAAAAGACCAAATCTGAGCCCATTAATACAAGCAAGCTCGATGATTGGTAAAGTCTTATCAAATGGTAATGTGGTCATATATGAATCTACTGTATACCCAGGAGCCACTGAGGAGGACTGCGTACCAGTACTTGAGGAAGTTTCAGGCCTCAAATTCAATCAAGATTTTTTTGTAGGATATTCACCAGAGAGAATTAACCCAGGCGATAAAAAACATAAACTTAAAGACATAAAAAAAGTTACCTCAGGCTCAAGCAAGACATCTGCAGCTTTTATTGACAAACTTTATAATGTAATTATCACAGCAGGAACCTATAAAGCTGAAAGTATTAAAGTTGCTGAGGCGGCAAAGGTAATTGAGAATACACAAAGAGATTTAAATATCTCCCTAATCAATGAACTTGCTATTATTTTCAATGCAATGAACATAGATACAGAATCAGTGCTTAAAGCTGCTGGAACAAAGTGGAATTTCTTGCCGTTTAGACCAGGATTAGTTGGAGGTCACTGCATAGGAGTCGATCCATATTATTTAACACATAAAGCACAGGAGCTTGGCTATCATCCAGAAATAATCCTAGCAGGCCGGCGTCTTAATGATGGTATGAGTAGATTTATTTCTGGAGAATTTATTAAAGCTTTAGCGAATAAAAATATTAAGATAAATAATGCAAATATTTTAGTCCTCGGCCTAGCGTTTAAAGAAAATTGCCCTGATATTAGAAATACTAAAGTTGTTGATGTGATCTCGGAATTACAAGGTTTTAATTGCAATGTTGATGTGTATGACCCTTGGGTTAGTAGCAAGGATGCCGATGAAAGTTATGGCATCAAGCCTATAAAATTTCTTAAAAAACGCTCATATGATGGCGTATTAATTGCAGTTGCTCATAAAGAGTTTTCTAACATGGGCATTAAAAAAATTCTGACTTACTGCAAACCATCCAATGTAATTTATGATTTAAAATATATCTTTGATCAAGCTGATGTAGATTTACGCCTGTAGCACTATGTCGAAATATAGAAAGATAAAAGATAACCTATTAAGCGAGCCAAAGACATGGTTAATCACAGGTGTTGCCGGCTTTATAGGAAGTAATTTATTACAAGAGTTATTAGAATTAAATCAAACTATCGTTGGGGCTGATAATCTCTCTACTGGCTGTCAATCTAATCTTACTGAAGTGCAAAAACAAGTTACCAAGAAGCAATGGAGTCGTTTCATGTTTCATAAAGGGGATATTTCTAAGATAAATTTCTGTAAATCTATTTGCAAAGATGTGGATTATGTTCTACATCAAGCAGCATTGGGCTCAGTTCCTAGAAGCCTCAAAGATCCCATTAAAACAAACGATAGCAACATCACTGGGTTTTTAAATATGCTGGTGGCAGCAAGAGACTCAAAAGTACAGAATTTTATTTATGCTGCAAGTAGCTCCACTTATGGAGATCACAAAGCTTTACCTAAAAGGGAAGATACAATTGGAAAGCCCCTGAGTCCCTATGCTATTACCAAATATGTAAATGAGCTTTATGCCGAAATATTTTTTAAGTCTTATAATTTTAATTCCATAGGCTTAAGATATTTTAATGTTTTTGGAAAAAGACAATCACCAAATGGAGCCTATGCAGCAGTGATACCAAAATGGCTTGCATCAATCGTAAATAATCAATCTGTTCAAATTAACGGAGATGGTTCCACAAGTAGAGATTTTTGCTATGTTGATAATGCCGTTCAGGCTAATATCTTGGCGGCATGCACCACTAATAAAAAAGCCCTTAATCAAATTTATAATATTGCACTTGGAGATAAAACTAGCTTAAAAGATCTATTTAATGTTATTCACCAAGAAGTTTTAAAACATAAAATCATAGAAACCATTCCCCCTCAATATCAAGATTTTAGAGAGGGCGATGTGAAGCACTCTCAAGCTGATATCTCTAAGGCAAAGAAATTGTTAGGCTACAGACCAACACACAAAATTCATCTTGGAATTAAGGAATTAGTTTCATGGCATATCAATAATTTCAAGTAAAATAAAAATTATATTTAAAGCAAATATGATCATTTCTAGTTAACTAAGTTTTTTATGTGCGGACTAACAGGTTTTTACATTGACGAATCACATTCAAGCGAAGCTTCTAAAGAATTAATAAATTCTATGACCTCCGCTTTATCTCACCGAGGTCCAGATGATTCTGGCAGCTGGATTGATGAAAGTAAAATCATTGCGCTAGGGCATCGCAGGTTATCAATCCTTGATCTCTCTTCTGCTGGGCATCAGCCAATGAGCATCAATGATAATTATGCTATTGCTTATAATGGAGAAATTTATAACCATATGGAGCTCAGAGCACTCCTTGATAAAGAGGTAAGTCCCAAGTCTTGGCTAGGTAATTCTGACACAGAAACTCTATTGGTTGCTTTTACTACCTGGGGCATTGAGCTTACTTTAATGAAACTTAGAGGAATGTTTGCCATTGCTCTTTGGGATAAAAAAAATAATCAACTTTCATTAATCAGGGATCGATTTGGAGAAAAACCCCTATATTATGGATGGATTAAATCTGGCACGAAGAATATTTTTGCATTTGGTTCTGAGTTAAAATCATTATCGTCCTTTGAAGGTTTTAGTAATAAAATTTCAAAACCGGCTTTAAAAGAATATTTTAAGTATATGTATGTTCCTTGTCCTTACAGTATTTATGAAAATATTTTTAAGTTAGAGCCTGGGTGCTTGCTAACAATCGATCAAAAAGCAACATCAAAACCCTCAGATATTCCTTTACACTCATCATCTAATTTAACTATTACTTATGAGAATCTATCTATTGACCGTTGGTATGATTTAAAAAATATTATTGACCAAGATAGCATTACATTTAGCGATGAAGTTGAAGCTTCGGATGTCTTGGAGGCTGAATTAAAAAATGTAATTTCTTTGCAGAGTATTTCAGATGTTCCCTTAGGAGCATTTCTATCTGGTGGAGTGGACTCTTCTGCAATTGTTTCCCTTATGCAGCAAGAGTCTACTCAGCCTGTTAAAACATTCACTATTGGGTTTGAAGATCCAGAATATGATGAGTCCAAACATGCCTTAAAAGTAGCAAGTCATCTTGGTACAGATCATTCAGAGCTAATAGTTACTTCAGAAGATGCCTTATCAATTATCCCCGATTTACCAAGGATTTATGATGAGCCTTTTGCAGATTCTTCTCAAATACCTACTTATTTTGTATGTAAATCTGCAAAACAAGAAGTGACAGTTGCTTTATCTGGGGATGGCGGGGATGAGTTATTTGGAGGGTATAATCGCCATATTAGTGCTCCCATCCTTTGGAATAAGATTAATTGGCTTCCTTTTCCTGCGAGAAAGATTCTAGGAAAAATGCTTATGAATGTTCCAATATCAAAGTGGGATGGAATTATTAATTCTTTGCTAGGCAAAAGTAAGCAATCTTTTGTGCATTTTGGGGATAAAGTTCACAAAACCGCCTCTCGACTCAGCAACGTAAGATCAATAGATGATTTATATCGTAGTCTGCTTGAAGAACCTGATATAGATTCATTAATCTTAGATTCAACTGAAAGCTATCCTATTTTTCTCGATGATCCATTGCCGCTGATAAAGATGGATGATCCATCTTCCAGAATGATGTTTCGAGATATACAGTCATATCTTACAGATGATATTCTATGCAAGGTGGACAGGGCTGCGATGAGCGTTAGCCTTGAAACAAGAGTTCCATTTTTAGATCACAAGATAGTTGAACTAGCATGGCGTATTCCGTTGAGTATGAAAATTAAAGGTAGCGAAGGCAAGAGTATTCTTAGAAAAATACTTTATAAAAATGTTCCAAAATCATTAATTGAGAGACCTAAAGCTGGTTTCAGCATCCCACTTGCTCAATGGTTACGAGATCCTCTAAGAGAGTGGGCCGAAGCATTGCTTGATCCCTCTAGAATAGATAATGAAGGATACTTAAACTCTAGCTATATTCAGGTAATCTGGCATGAACATCTTGAAGGCAAAAAGAATTGGACTAATAGACTTTGGAGTATACTCATGTTTCAAAGCTGGCTAGATCAATCATCTAAATAAAAAAACATCTTCACTACCTTTTTTTTACCAACAAACACTATAATAGATACTATCATTATATAAAAAATTAATTAGTATGGATATTAAGCAGGCAAAGACAATAATTATAAGAATATTACAAGAATGTAAGATTATTCTGCTCGAGTACATTCTTACAAAAAAAGTATTGTGGCTTGCATTGGCTTCTTTGCCTTTTAGCCTTTATTTTATTTCTACAGCCGTACCAAATTTTTATGTCTCAGCTGTCATACTTCCAACTGATACGGAACCGCAAACAGCCTCTAAAATCGAAACATTGGCCTCTGTATTTACCTCTAGTGCAAAGGAAGGCGGTTCAAAAAATGCAAAATTTATTTCTTCTGCAAAAAGCTCAGACACAGCAAAAGCCTTATGGGATAAATGGGCTTTAACACTGTTTAATGGCGATCCTAAAAACAAGGATGTTGATAAAATACCACAAAGACATTCTGTTGTTCAAAGAACCACAGCATGGCTGGTGGGATATGATCTTCCGGAATACCTTACATATTTAGATTTACAGAGCTATATCCGAAGTTCGATACGTTTTACGATTGATTTTAATGCTTTCGAGATAGATGTAAGGACGTATTCTAGTAATGTAGATTTAACTATAGAATTTCTTGATGACGTTATCATGGCCGCGGATAGCGTAGCTAAAAAACAGCAAATTATTAAATCAGAAGTACTTATAAAAACTTTAAAAAGAGATATCACAAACGCTAAGAACTCTTCAATTATCGGTATCTTTTCTGAAAAAATTAATAATGAATACTATAAGATTGCAACCCTTGATAATGACCTGCCATATTACATTACCTACATAGATAGGCCTCGATCAAGCCCATATCCGATAAGCCCAAATGTTTTAGCCATCATATTTTCAAACTTAATTATATTTATTTTTATAGGCGTGGGTATAAACTTCTGGAAGAAGAATAAAGATGATATATGGTAAATGAGTTTGCTACACTTGTAAACTATTGCCCTACTTATTGCGTATCAGAAGGGGCGTCTCCTTTTTATAAGATAACAGGCAATCCGATCATATTTTATATTTTTGAATTAGCCAACTTTGCTGTACTTGCATTTTTTGTCATGATTGCATATCGACTAAAAATGTTGAGCCCAGTTTCAATGTGGGTATGGTTTGGGTTATGCCTTGTACCTTTGGGAATTAATTATATCTTAATAGACCCACAAATTTTTGGAGATCAATTTATCTACTTTCATGAAACTACATCTCTAAAAACAACTGGCGAATCGGTGGCGTATCTAGCTAGACAAAAATTTGAAGCAGATGGAAAGCTTTCTGGGGTAACATTTGGTTCTACGGTTCTTGGACTTGCCCCAATACCTAACTTTATGACCGTAACCTCCGTTGCATTTGCTAATAAATTCTTTGCCTTGATTACGTTTCTTTGGTTGTCACGTTACGTAGAACAGCACAGGTTACTATTTTTTTTCATTCTTCCAGGCTTCATTATTTACTCTTCTTTGGGTTTAAGAGATAACCTAATTATTCTAACCTCAATGATTACAATGATTCATCTCGCCAATTCAAGATATCTTTTAGGAATCCTTTTTTTAGCACCATTGCTGATACTAAAAATACAAATGTTTCTATTTATTGGTATTTATCTTGTAGGGAAGTTAGTTTTTAGAGCACATAAAAGCTTTAATGGAATGATAGTACTATTCATCTCAGCTTTAGCAATTATTTTGGTAAACCATGATTTGATTCTAGAGTACCTTAATTATTTTCGCGTTGGATTTGTTGCTGAAAATTTTGCTGGCGGTTACGCAGGTTTTGCTGGAGCTGGTGACGCTTCAGCCTACGAGGAGTCATCTTTGTTAGGAGTCATGCTAGCAGCTATAATAGGGTTACCATACTTTTTATTGATGCCCCTTCCATGGGAGTGGTCAAACCCTTTTCATATTGTAACCTTTCTTGACGCCACTTTATGTCTCTATGCTACCTATTATATAGTTACAAAGTATCAAGCTTCCAAAAATCAAGAGATAATATTTTTGATAGGATGTCTTGGGATAGGACTATTGACTTATTCCTTTCTAGTGTCCAACGTTAGTACTTTTACAAGGTATAGATTTACATTATTTCTTCCTTACTTATTCTGCATATATTATGTTGCAAGGCGAGACAGACAGAGTAATTTAAAGCTCGAGTAATAGGGATCGCAAGTGGTCACCATATTTATTTTTTGGAGCTGTTTTAATTAGATTGGCAAAGCCTTCTTTCGAAATAAAATTTTGTTTTAAGGCTATTTCTTCTGGGCAGCCAATTTGTATAGACTGGCTATTCTGAATCGTTTGAACGAAATGGGCGGCTTCTAGCAATGAATCAGGAGTACCAGCATCGAGCCAAGCATCTCCAGGGCTCATTAGTGTCACATCTAGATTACCATTTTTTAAATACAAATTATTTAGATCCGTTATTTCAAGCTCTCCTCTATGAGAGGGCTTTAAAGATTTTGCAAGCTGCGCGACCTCAGGATCATAGGCATATAATCCAGTAACAGCAAATTTAGATTTTGGAATAACAGGCTTCTCTTCAATAGATAGTACTTTTAACCCGTCGGTAAATTCTACTACCCCATATCGCTCTGGATCAGATACTTTGTAGGCAAATATTTTGGCACCATCACTCGGACTCTTTCTAATTTCTGTCAGTTGCTCAGACAGAGTTCCTCCATAAAAAATATTATCACCAAGAATTAATGTTGAATGTGACTTTTCTAAGAATTCTTCACCAATAATAAATGCTTCTGCAATGCCTTTTGGATCGTCCTGAACCGCATAACTTATCTCTATTCCAAATTTCCCACCATTCCCAAAAAGCTTTTTATAAAGTGGAATACATTCCTCGGTTGAAATCATAAGAATCTCTTCAATTCCAGCAGACATAAGCGTTGTAACTGGAAAATATATCAGTGGCTTATCATAAATCGGCAGTAGTTGTTTAGAGGTACTGATTGTTGAGGGATGCAGCCTTGTTCCGAGCCCACCGGCTAAAATAATTCCTTTCATAAATGTTTATAAATCTCTTTTAACTCCAATTTTAAGTAGTCAGCGTAACTATCAGTTAGGATTATAAATTTTTTCACAAGTTTGTCATTACATAAAACAGAAAATTTAGGTCTATCTACTATTTTGAAAAAGCAATAGTTTCATAATTTTTTTTAGAGAATTATAAAGAGTTTTTCCTAATTGCCCTGATCCGCCGATAATAAGGATATCCATGAATGATTAATTTGTAGCTTTAGATTTTACCCATTCTAAATTATCTATATACCAATCTATTGTATTGATTATTCCCTCAGGTAGGAGGAAGTTAGGTTGATAATTAAAATCAAATGCTAATTTTGAAGCATTAACAGCATACCTCAAATCATGACCCAATCTATCCTCTACATAAGTAATAAGATCTAAGTATGATGAGGGGCCAGGCATTTTTTCATCAAGATAATTGCAAATTAGTTTTACTAAATCAATGTTTGTCATTTCTTGGTTAGCACCAATGTTATATTTGATGAAATTTTGTGTCGTCTTAGAGACCTCTATTAGAGCATTTGCGTGGTCTGTTACATGCAGCCAATCTCTTATATTGATACCTTTGCCATAGATGGGTATATGGTTTTCTGTCAATGCATTCATTATAGTTTTGGGGATAAGCTTTTCTGGATTCTGCCATGGCCCATAATTATTTGAACAATTTGTTATTACAGATCTAATGCCATAAGTTTTATTCCATGCCCTGACAAGCAGATCTGAACTTGCCTTTGATGCAGAATAGGGCGAATTTGGCTTATATTCAGATGACTCAACAAATAAAGGCTCATCCATTTGCAAACTTCCATATACCTCATCAGTAGAAACATGAATAAATATAAAATCTTCTGGAAGGTTGGACAGATTGTTTCTAACCGCTTCAAGAATATTGAACGTCCCCATAATATTTGTTTGTAAAAAATCTTCTGGACCATCTATAGATCTATCAACATGGCTTTCTGCTGCCAAGTGAAAGATCTTGTTTGGCTTAAATGTAGAAATAATCTTATTTACATCATGCGAATTAGTGATATCAATTTTTTCAAACTTATAATTTTCTTGATTCTCTTTTCCCTCAAGAGCCTCTGGCATTGACGCATAAGAACATTTATCAATATTCATAATTTCTAAGTTTGCATGATTCAGAAGTTCCCTTATCAGAGCCGAACCAATGAACCCTAAGCCGCCAGTAATTAAAATCCGCATCAGAATATTTCTCCAATTTCATTAAAGTACATTCCATTTTCATCCTTTTTAGATAAAGTCATTTGATTAGCAGAGCATGGAAGTTCAATATTAAGAGATTTATCAAAATATGCTAAAGAGACATCATGCTCGAGGCTATAATAGTTTGAAGTTTTATAAAATATCTCGCAATTTTCTTCTAGCGTTAGGAACCCATGAGCAAAACCAGATGGTATGTATACTTGGTTAAACTTTTTTTCAGATATTTCCAACATATGATGTTGAAGATATGTAGGTGAATTTGACCTTAAATCTAAAAAGATATCTAAAATCTTTCCCTTTAAAACCCTTACTAGTTTAGCCTGATTATAAGGGGGCTTTTGA